>Ga0208934_1000012_pt1 | contig 276683 bp, 245 predicted proteins | sample MalvirDeepMed_s2_FD_184243 | JGI IMG/M metagenome (GOLD analysis project Ga0208934, IMG submission 184243) | Marine viral communities from the Global Malaspina Expedition - Malaspina viral metaG DeepMed_s2 (SPAdes) (version 2) | ecosystem: Environmental > Aquatic > Marine > Oceanic | place... | reverse complement strand
CCCCATACCCTTTGAAGCGCCCCCTGCCTTCCCCTGCCCACCATCAGTTCGGTCTGGTATGATTGCGCGTTCTCTGGAAAGCGTCCTGGAGTTGCCCGCGTTTTCCATGATCCCATTTGCGACCCGCAAGCCCAGAAGCAGACGATCATGACGACTTACAACCTTACGCATCTCAAACAGTTGGAAGCCGAAAGCATTCACATCATTCGTGAGGTGGCCGCCGAATTCGATAACCCGGTCATGCTTTATTCCATCGGCAAAGATTCTGCAGTCATGCTGCATCTTGCCCGCAAGGCCTTCCACCCAGGTGTACCGCCCTTCCCCTTGATGCACGTGGATACCACCTGGAAATTCAAGGACATGATCAAATTCCGGGATGAGACCGTGCGTCGATACGGTCTGGATCTGATCGTCCACATCAACGAAGAAGGTGTTCAGCAGGGCGTTGGTCCGTTTACCCATGGCAGCGCCAAGCACACGGATATCATGAAGACCCAGTCGCTCAAGCAGGCTCTGGACAAATACAAGTTTGATGCGGCCTTTGGTGGCGCTCGCCGCGACGAAGAAAAGTCTCGTGCGAAAGAGCGGGTCTACTCATTCCGTGATCAGCATCACCGCTGGGACCCCAAGAACCAGCGCCCTGAGCTGTGGAATCTCTACAACGGCAAGGTGAACAAAGGAGAGAGCATCCGGGTTTTCCCGCTCTCCAACTGGACCGAGCTGGATATCTGGCAGTACATCTACCTCGAAAATATCGAGATCGTTCCGCTCTATTACGCAGCGAAAAGACCCGTGGTAGAACGCGACGGCACGCTCATTATGGTCGATGACGATCGTATGCCGCTGCGCGATGGCGAAGTGCCGGAAATGAAATCTGTCCGATTCCGGACACTCGGCTGTTATCCGCTGACCGGCGCCATTGAATCCGAAGCCGATACCTTGCCGGAAATCATTCAGGAAATGCTGCTGGCCACCAGCTCTGAGCGCCAGGGGCGGGTCATTGATCACGACTCCTCCGGCTCCATGGAACAGAAAAAGCGCGAAGGTTACTTCTAAGATGTCACACCAGTCTGATCTTATCGCCGAAGACATTCAGGCGTATCTCAAGCAGCATGAGAACAAAGAACTGCTGCGCCTGCTCACCTGTGGCAGCGTGGATGATGGCAAGAGCACGCTGATTGGTCGCCTGCTCCACGACACCAAAATGATCTATGAAGATCATATGGCGAGCCTCAAAACGGACAGCGCCAAGATGGGCACGACTGGCGAGAAGCTGGATCTGGCGTTGCTGGTCGACGGCTTGCAGGCTGAGCGCGAACAGGGCATCACCATCGATGTCGCCTACCGCTACTTCTCCACCGACAAGCGCAAGTTCATCATTGCCGATACCCCGGGCCATGAGCAGTACACCCGTAACATGGCGACCGGCGCTTCGACCGCGCAACTGGCAATCCTGATGATCGACGCCCGCCATGGCGTGCTGACCCAGACCCGCCGCCATTCGTTCATCGCCTCTTTGCTGGGCATTGAGCACATTGTGGTAGCCGTCAACAAAATGGATCTGATGGACTACAGCGAAGCCCGCTTCGAGGAAATCAAAGCGGACTATCTGAAGTTCGCCGAACGCCTGAATCTCAAGGACATCCACTTCGTACCCATGTCGGCTCTGGAAGGCGACAACGTGGTGAATCGTAGTGAGAATACCCCTTGGTTCAAGGGCCAGCCGCTCATGGAAATCCTTGAGACGGTTGCGGTAGCACGTGACAAAAACCTGAGCAGCTTCCGCTTCCCGGTCCAGTACGTAAACCGTCCGAATCTTAATTTCCGTGGCTTCTGCGGCACCATCGCCTCCGGCGTTATCCGCCCGGGTGATAACATCATGGCCCTGCCCTCCCGCCGGACCAGCAAGGTCAAGGAAATCATCACTTTCGAAGGCGCCCAGGACGAGGCTTACGTCGACCAGGCGGTGACGCTGACCCTGACGGACGAAATCGACATCAGCCGTGGCGATATGATCGTCAAGCCGGGCGATGAGCCTGAAGTCGGCAATCGTTTCAAGGCTCAGGTGGTCTGGATGATCGATTCGCCACTTGAGACCGGCCGGCTTTACAATTTCAAGCTTGGCACTACGTCTACATCAGGCAGCGTGCGACGGATTCATCACCGCACCGACGTCAACACGCTGGAAAAGAGCGGTGAACTGGACCAGTTGCAGCTCAACGAAATTGGTCTGTGTGAGTTTACGCTCAACCAGCCAATCGCTTTCGACCCCTATGGCATCAACCATTCGACCGGCAGCTTCATCATTATTGATCGTCTCACCAATGTAACCATTGGAGCGGGCATGATCGTTGAAGCCGGCGGCAGCAGCGACAATCTTGAGCCGGTATCCGCTGACGAGCGCAGCCGTCGTCTGGTCCAGAAGCCCGTCGCTATCGCCGTCAGCGGCTCGGCTGGAAATCAGCTTGCGCTGGCCGTTGAACGTGCGCTGTTCGATCAGGGCAAAACGGCCGTGGTGGTGGGTCCGGAAGCAGGTTTACACGGAGAAGCACTCGCACAGACGGCCCGTCTGCTGACCCGTCATGGTCTGATCGCTGTCGTCAGCCAGCTTTCAGACGACGAGGCCGACCTTGCGGCTTCTGCCGATGATGAAAGCGCTATTCCAGCAGCGGTGAATACTCTGCTGCAGGCGTTTGCGAAAACGCAGCGGAACTGATCTTGGCCATACAGCAACTCAGAACCGGATTCTTCAGCCAGATCCAGGCCGGCCAGGCTCCTCGCCTCCGGCCCGGCCCGGTGCTGACGGAACCCGGCGGAGATTACGCCGGGCTGCACCAGCAGCTCAAGCGACTCTTCAACACCAAGCCAGGCAAGAAATACGGCCGCTTCTCAGAGGATTTTGGAGAGCATCCCTTGGCCGCATGGCTCAAGGACTATCTTCAGGATCGTCAGACGTTTGCCAGCTTCAGCGACAAGGTGCTCGAGCACTGGCGACACCTGCTGGAAAGTGCTCAGGAAGAGACTCAGGGACACTTGATGCTGGTCCATGAGCATTTGGCCGACACAACGGTCTTCTACCTGCTGGTCATCGAGACAGACAGCGCCCTTCGATTTGACGGTGACCAGGCTCTGGACGCGACCGACATCATCAGCACCTCACGCCTTAATCTCGCGTTGAGGGTCGAGCTGGACGATTGGCTGAACGACGCGGGCGATATCTCCACCGGCACTGACAACTACCTCACCCTGGTGCAGGCCCGTGGAACCGGTGAGGCTGGCGACCTGTTTGTGAAGTTATGCGGCTTCACCAATCAGATCGACGTTGAAAAAGAAACGCTGACGTTCATGGACGCGGTTGAAGCCTTTGCCCGTGAAACGGCGAATGCCGAGGAAGCGGGAAAAATTCGTCACCGGGCATACGAGTTCTGCCGCGACCAGCACGCCATGGGCGAGCCGGTGCCAATGGAAGCGCTCTCTGGCTATCTGGATGAAGACAAACCCGAGCGTTTTCGCCAGTTCGCTGAAGAAAAACAGGCCCTTAATCCTCAGACCGTCCTGCATCCGGACCACCGGAAGGTCAAGAAGCTGGTCAGGCTGGCCGGTTCTGGCGGCGGTCTGAGCCTGTCGTTCTCATCCGACCTGATGAACCAGGCGATTTATTACGACAAGGATCAGGACGCCCTCACCATTACCCGCATTCCCCGAGCTCTGCGGGAGCAGTTGCAGCGCTATCTGGAGGGTCGCGACGAGGAGTAGTCCGGGTGTCGCATACGCCGCACGGATTCCATCCAACCCACCCCATCGATGAGTTCGCCAGTTTCCAGGTCGATGGGAGGGTAAGGCAGTTTGCGATCATCGCAGTAGCGTTTGACGGTCGGCTGACACCACCGGAAGAAAAGCCGCTCATATTGTTCGTCCGGCAAGCGCCGCTGGTCGTACATGCCCGCGATCTGTCGCTGGCGCTGGGCCTCCGTCAGAATGATTGCGCAGGCGGCTGACACATTCAGTGACTCGACCATCCCCATCATCGGGATGACAATGTGCTCGTCTGCATCCTCCGCACCCTCAGGACTCACTCCATCTACCTCGTTCCCCATGATGATGGCGCAGGGTTTGGTGTAATCCACGTCGCGGAAATCCACTGCCCGCTCCGAAAACTGGGCGGCATAGAGACGGAAATTCTGATTCCTGAGGCTGCTGAACGCCTCACTCAGATTCGGATGAGTATGCATCGTCACCCAGGGATAGCTTCCCCCCGTGGTCTTGCGGAACGCACGAAATCCGTCCCGGGGCCATACCGCATGCATGTCACTGATGCCGAAGGCGTCGCAGGAGCGCAGAATGGCCGAAAGATTGCGGGGTTTGTGGACCTGATCGGTCACCACGGAAAGATCGGGCTGGCGGCGATCGAGGGTCTGTTTGATACGGGCAAGACGAGCGGGAGTCATTGGCGGACTTCTTTCACTTCCAAAAGCGCGGCAGTGTAACACGAGCGTGTGTCTACTCCGGCGCTTCGTGACTGCGAGCAACCGGGGCGCTCTGTCATTAAGTATCCGGGAGTCCTGGGGGGCAGACGGGTAAGGGATTACTGCGACAGCAGTCGCATCGCCGCCACTGGTTGAAGATTGATCAGATCGGTATAATGCCGGCCCTTTCCGATCTGACTTAGTCCTTCTCCCCAGCGGGAAGAACCATTCTGAACAATATCGACGGATTCCATGGCCAAAAAGCTTTACATCAAGACCCACGGTTGCCAGATGAACGAGTATGATTCCGCGCGCATGGCGGATCTGCTCAAGTCGGGTGAAGCGGTCGAAGTCACTGATTCTGCGGAAGAAGCGGACATCCTGCTATTGAATACCTGCTCCATTCGTGAAAAAGCACAGGAGAAGGTGTTCCATCAACTGGGGCGCTGGAAATCCCTCAAAAATGCCAAGCCGGATCTGATCATTGGCGTTGGTGGCTGTGTCGCCAGCCAGGAAGGCCAGGCGATCATGGATCGCGCACCCTACGTCGATATGGTGTTCGGCCCCCAGACTCTGCACCGACTGCCAGACATGATCACTGAAGTCCGCGCCAAGGGCGGCGTCGGCGTCGTGGATGTCAGCTTCCCGGAAATCGAGAAATTCGACAATCTGCCTGCGCCTGGTGCCGACGGCCCAAGCGCTTTCGTATCGATCATGGAAGGCTGCAGTAAATACTGCACCTTCTGTGTGGTCCCTTATACCCGCGGTGAGGAGGTCAGCCGTCCGGTCGACGACGTTATCGCAGAGATTGCCCACCTTGCCCAGCAAGGCGTTCGCGAGGTCAACCTGCTGGGCCAGAACGTCAACACCTATCGTGGCGAAACCCATGACGGCGACATCATGGACCTGGCCGAGCTGATCACCCTGATTGCGACGCTTGAAGGCATTGACCGCATTCGTTACACCACCTCTCATCCGGTGGAATTCACCGACGCGCTGATTGATGTCTATGCCGAAGTGCCGGAACTGGTCAGCCATCTCCATTTGCCTGTCCAGAGCGGTTCGGACCGCATTCTGGCGGCCATGAAGCGCGGACATACAGCTCTGGAGTACAAGTCCAAGTTGCGCCGACTCCGCAAAATCCGGCCGGACATCAGCTTCTCGTCAGACTTCATCATCGGTTTCCCAGGCGAAACGGAACGGGACTTCGAGGACACCATGAAGCTGATCAACGATATCGGTTTCGATGTGTCGTTCAGCTTCATCTACAGTGCCCGCCCCGGCACTCCGGCGTCCGATCTACCGGATGAAACGCCGATGGAGATCAAAAAACAGCGCCTTCAGATCCTGCAACAACGGATTATTCAGCAGGCCATGGCAATCAGCCGGCGCATGGTGGGCACCACCCAGCGGATTCTGGTGACGGGCCTGTCGAAAAAGGATCCTGGAGAATTTTCAGGCCGCACCGAAAACAACCGTATCGTGAACTTCCGCCATGACGATCCGGATGTGGTTGGCCACTTCATAGACGTTGAAATCGTCGATGCACTCCCCAATTCCCTCAGAGGTGTGCCAGTGGACGACCTGCTTCACTGAAGACGGTTCGTTCACAACATTCAAGCGCCAGTGAACGCCGAATTGCGCCCGCTGGCGCTCACTCCATAGAGAGGCAAGATTGACCAATACCACCGCCAGAGAATTTGACCTCACACCGGCCGACACCCGCAGGCTGGCAACGGTCTGTGGACAGTTCGACGAACATCTGAAGCAGATCGAACGACGCATGGATGTGCGGATAGGACGGCGCGGACACCATTTTCGGGTAGAAGGGCCAGAGGAGCGAGCCCACGCCGCTGCCGAAGTGGTTCGGCATCTCTATCGCGAGACAGGCGCAGCCGATGACCTTTCACCGGAAACCGTACACCTGTTTATCCGCGAGTCCGGCTTTGAGCGCCTGCCCGACGATACGGTGTTTGATGGCGGCAACGTCGTCATCACAACGCCTAAGCTGAAGGCCAAGCCGCGCGGCGAGAACCAGCAGCGCTATGTCCACAGTATTCGTAATCACGACATCAATTTCGGTATTGGTCCTGCGGGCACAGGTAAAACCTGGCTGGCGGTGGCCTGTGCGGTAGAAGCACTCAAAGATGAGCAGGTTAAACGAATTCTGCTAGTGCGGCCTGCTGTGGAGGCCGGGGAGAAGCTGGGCTTTCTGCCAGGTGATCTGGCTCAGAAAGTCGATCCGTATCTGCGCCCCCTTTACGATGCGCTGTACGAAATGCTCGGTTTTGAACAGGTCACCCGCCTGATCGAGAAGAGCGTTATCGAAATCGCACCTCTGGCCTTCATGCGCGGCCGAACGCTTAATAATGCCTTCATCATTCTCGACGAAAGTCAGAACACAACGCGAGAGCAGATGAAAATGTTCCTGACCCGGATAGGCTTCGGGTCCACCGCCGTTATCACCGGTGACTCAACTCAGGTGGATCTGCCCAAGGGGCAGCAATCGGGCCTTGTTCACGCCTCAGCGGTGCTTGATAACGTGCCGGGGATCGGATTTACCCGCTTTGAGGCCAAAGATGTGGTGCGCCATCCACTGGTCCAACGGATCGTCGAGGCCTACGACCGTTTTGGCGAAGATGGCAGTCCGGGCTGATGACCACCGGACACGTGACCATCGACTACCAGAGAGCGGTGGACTGGGATGGCCTGCCGGATCTGCAGGATCTCGAGGGCTGGGCGAATGCCGCCTGGCAGGGTGAGGAAGACAGTGAAGTTACCCTGCGCGTCGTCGATGCGCGGGAAAGCGAGAAACTGAACGCCCAGTACCGCGGCAAAAGGAAGCCGACCAACGTGCTTTCCTTTCCATTTGAGGTGCCGCCGGGTATAACGATGGCATTGGCCGGTGATCTTGTGATCTGCGCACCGGTCGTCGAGCGCGAAGCGCACGATCAGGGTAAGACAGTGCAGGCCCACTGGGCACACATGGTGATTCACGGCATGCTGCATTTGCAGGGCTACGATCACATCGCTGATGACGAAGCGGAAGTGATGGAAGCATTGGAGACGCGGATTCTGGCCAGTTTTGGCTTCAGTGATCCGTATGAAACAGAGGAAACGGATAAGGACTCATGAGCGACGATCAGTCGAGTCGCAGTCAGGGCAACAAGTCCTGGCTGGATAAAATATCACAGGCCTTTTCCAGCGGGCCGGAGTCCGTTGAGGACGTGCTGGAAATTCTGCGGGACGCAGAGCAGGAAGACATCATCGATACGGATGCCATGAGCATCATCGAAGGCGCCATGCAGGTCACCGACATGCGCGTCGATGAGATCATGATCCCGCGTTCGCAGATGGTTACCGTCAAAGTCTCTCAGGAACCTAAGGTTTTCCTGAACGAGATAATCCACTCGGCCCATAGCCGCTTCCCTGTATTGGGCGATAGCCAGGATGATGTCATCGGCATCCTGTTGGCCAAAGATCTCCTGCCGCTTGCACTGAACGGTGAGATTACCTGGCAGCGAGTCCGCGAAATCCTCCGTCCGGCGACCTTTATTCCTGAAAGCAAACGGCTGAACCAGCTGTTGAAGGAATTCAAGGAAACCCGTAATCATATGGCCATCGTGGTGGATGAATACGGAGGCATTGCTGGTCTGATCACCATTGAGGACGTGCTGGAGCAAATCGTTGGCGAAATCGAGGACGAACACGATTTCGACGAGGAAACCCACATCAAGTCGCGCGGCGATGGCACCTTCGCCGTCAAGGCCGTCACACCGATCGATGATTTCAATGAAGCATTCGACACCAGTCTGGACGAAGAAGAATTCGACACCATCGGCGGCGTTGTGCTCAAGGAATTCGGTCACCTGCCCCGTCGCGGCGAAACAGTGACGTTTGGTGGATTGCAGTTCACCATCGCCAATGCCGACAACCGCGTTATTCGACTTCTCCAGGTGAGCCGAGTTGAGTCGGACTGAAACCTTCTTCCAGAGCCGACCGTGGATGGGTCGGCTCTTACTGGTCCTCGCAGGCTGTCTTCAGACCCTGACCTTTTCCCCCTATAACGTCTGGTGGCTGGCGCCGATTTCTATTGCGCTGGTACTGATGACCTGCCTGAAGCTCGACCCCAGGGGGCTATTCCGGGCCGGCTGGTTTTTCGGTCTGGGCCTGTTTGGATCCGGGGCTTCCTGGATCTATGTCAGCATCAGCGAATACGGCAATACGTCCGCGTTCCTGGCGGTTCTGATGACGGCGGCTTTCGCAGCCTTCCTGGCACTGTTTCCGGCGCTGATGTTCTGGGCCTGGGGAAAGCTCGCCAAGACCGAGCGATGGCGACGACTGGTTATTTTTCCCGGCGTCTGGATTCTGGGCGACTGGGTCCGTGGATGGGTGCTGACGGGCTTTCCCTGGCTTTATCTCGGTACAGCCCAGGTAGACGGCCCCCTCGCGGGCTGGGCGCCTATCGGAGGTGTCCATGGCGTCAGCTTTCTGATCCTTGCCACCACCACGGCCCTCTATGCCTCGCTGCCCTGGTTCGCCAAGCGCCAATGGCTAGTTGCCAGCGGGCTGGGTTTTGCAGCTCTACTCCCGTGGCTGCTCGGGCCTCTGGCGCTTAATTCGATCAGCTGGACGACCATTGGCAAGGAGCCGCTCAAGGTCGTGGCGGTGCAGGGCAACATTCCACAAATGATCAAGTGGGACCCCGAATTCCTCCGCCATCAGATCGACTCCTATATCGACCTCACCGGCCCCTACTGGGACGCCGATCTTATTCTCTGGCCGGAAACCGCCATCCCTATTCCGCATACCCAGGCTGGTCCGGTTTTCGAACGTATCACGGCTCGCCTGGGCGAGCAGTCCGCCCTGATCACTGGCATCCCCTGGTTCGGTTATAGCACTGAAATAGAAGACTTTACCTTCCACAACAGCATTATGGCGATGGGCAATGGCAACGGCATCTATCACAAACAGAAGCTGGTGCCTTTCGGGGAATATGTCCCTTTGCAGCAGTTGCTGCGGGGTATGATCGGCTTTTTCGATCTCCCGATGTCCAGCTTCACGCCCGGCGGCAGCCCTCAAAGCCCACTAGTGGCGGATGGCCTGCGCATCATGCCGTTTATCTGTTATGAAATAGCCTATCCGCAGTTTGTCGCGTTCAATGCCCACAACACGGATCTGCTGCTGACGATCAGTAACGATGGCTGGTTTGGTAATTCAATCGGACCGCTGCAGCACATGGAAATCGCGCGGATGCGGGCACTGGAAACGGGGCGGTACATGGTGCGTGGCACCAACAATGGCCTCACGGCCATCATCGACAACCACGGCCAGATCGATACCAGCATCCCTCGCTTCGAACCGGGAGTGTTAAGAGGCGAAGTCTATCCCGCCACTGGGGCGACACCCTTTATGCAGGCTGGCTCATGGCCAGTAATCACGCTAAGCATCATCCTAGTGGTCTTTTTCCGGGCCAGAATCATTCCCAAACCCAAGCAACAGCAGCTGGTGCCAAGGGCCTGAGGCCGCCGATTGTAGCGTCACCTATGTTCAGGTGGGTGACGCTCAGGACTCATCGGGCAGACGGGTTACCCGCTGGAAGTAATGGGACTGGCAGGCGGTACAGGGTTCAACCGTAGTGGGCTCGGTCAGGCACACCATATGTCCGCAACTGGCGCAGCGTAGCGTCCCCTCTGTCGCAAGCTCGCCTACCAGAAAATAACCGGCGTCCTCGTTCTCGAGCTTCTGCAGCAGCTCAAGATTATCGATTCGGGTCTGATCCGCTACTGACAGCAATTTATCGGCAAGTTCGTGCTCTAGCAGGCTCATGTCCAGTTGCAACCACTCCCGCAACTCCCCGAGCGAATCCTTGCGCTCATAGAGCAGATACTCCAGATCGTCTTTCATATACCGTCCGAGCAGGGTCAGTTCCTCCTCGGTCAGGCCGTCTGGCGTGCGCTGACCATTCAGCGCGTCCTGAATCTCCTGATCGAGCCGGGCGCTGGTGACGGAGTCATCCTTGCCTAACTGCTCGCTGACACGCTGCATCATCTGGTGATAGATGACTTGAGCTCTGGGTGAAAGGTGGTGCTCTCTTGCGCTCATGGACTTCTCCTGCCGGTAAGGCCCGAACTGCAGGGCTCTCGTTATTGTCTATACGCCTGTTTCACAACCTTCGTTCAACCGTCCATAGCTCATAAGTTCATGGTATCGGCTCACACCGGACGGCCGTCTACCTTGCGTCGCGCTGGTGCGTTAGAATGTCCGGCCTCCAGCGACTTCCCGCAAAACAACAGGGTTCACTCAGTAATGGCCGAAATGGAAGATCAATACCGTCCCCAGACTGTCGAGCAGACTGCCCGCGAATTCTGGGAATCCAACCGTACATTCAGCGTAACGGAAGATCCGGACAAACCTAAATACTATTGTCTGTCGATGTTCCCCTATCCCAGCGGAAAACTGCATATGGGGCACGTACGCAATTATACGATTGGTGACGTGGTCTCCCGTTATCAGCGGATGCAAGGCAAAAACGTCATGCAGCCGATGGGCTGGGATGCGTTTGGCCTGCCAGCGGAAAACGCAGCCGTCGCCAACCGCTCCGCTCCGGCCCGCTGGACCTACTCGAACATCGAATACATGAAAAACCAGCTGAAGCAGCTGGGCTTTGGCTATGACTGGGAACGCGAGCTGGCGACCTGCCGCCCGGATTACTATCGCTGGGAACAGTGGTTCTTCGCCCGGCTGTACGAGAAAGGCCTGGTTTATAAGAAAATGGCCACCGTTAACTGGGATCCGGTGGATCAGACTGTTCTGGCCAACGAGCAGGTGGTTGATGGTCGAGGCTGGCGCTCAGGTGCGCTGGTTGAACAGAAGAAAATTCCACAGTGGTTTATCCGCATCACCGACTATGCCGAGGAACTGCTGAGTGATCTGGACCGTCTTGAAGACTGGCCGGAGCAGGTCAAAACTATGCAGCGGAACTGGATCGGCAAGTCCGAAGGTGCTGAGCTGACCTTTACCCTGCAGGATCGCGACGAGACACTGACAGTTTACACCACTCGTCCGGACACCCTGATGGGCGTGAGCTACATGGCCGTAGCCGCTGAGCATCCGCTGGCGCTGGAAGCGGCAGAAAAAAATTCGGCCGTCGCTGACTTTGTCGAACGCTGTCGCAACACCAAAGTGGCCGAAGCCGATATGGCCACGATGGAAAAGCAGGGTATCGACACAGGCCTGCGAGCCATCCACCCGCTCACCCAGGAACTCGTTCCGGTCTGGATCGCCAACTTCGTGCTGATGGACTACGGTACAGGCGCGCTGATGGCAGTACCCGGTCACGATGAGCGAGACCATGAATTTGCGCGCAAGTACAAACTGGCCATCAATCAGGTCATAGCACCAACCGATGGACGTGAAATCGACGTTCATGAATCAGCTTTCACCGAGAAAGGCGTGCTGGTCAATTCCGGCCAATACAGTGGTCTCACCAGCGAGCAGGCCTTCGATAGCATTACCGCTGCACTGGCGGAGAACGGCATCGGCAGGCGGACCGTGAACTACCGTCTGCGCGACTGGGGAGTTTCCCGTCAGCGTTATTGGGGCGCACCCATTCCCATGATGACGCTGGCCGACGGCACGGAAAAACCGGTTCCGGATGAGCTCCTGCCGGTTACCCTGCCCGAAGATGTCGAGATGGATGGAGTGAAATCGCCCATCAAGGCCGATCCTGAGTGGGCGAAAATCACCGTTGATGGACAACCCGCCACGCTTGAGACCGACACGTTCGATACCTTCATGGAGTCCTCCTGGTATTACGCGCGCTTCTGTAGCCCGAAATACGATGAGGGCATGCTGGACCCGGCGGCGGCCAATTACTGGCTGCCAGTGGATCAGTACATCGGCGGTATTGAGCACGCCATTCTGCATCTTCTCTACGCCCGCTTTTTCCACAAGTTGCTGCGCGACGTGGGCCTCGTGAATTCGCCTGAGCCGTTTGAGCGACTGCTCTGCCAGGGCATGGTTCTGGCCGAAACCTATTATCGGGAAGATGCCTCCGGCGCCAAGACCTGGATTGCGCCCGTTGACGTGGAAGTTGAACGGGATGAGAAAGGTCAGGTCGTCGGAGCCAGATCTCTCAAAGATGGCGAGCCTGTCAGCGTGGGCGGCGTCACCAAGATGTCCAAGTCCAAGAATAACGGTATAGATCCACAGGCGATTATCGATCAGTACGGCGCCGATACGGTGCGTCTGTTCATGATGTTTGCGGCGCCACCCGAGCAATCGCTTGAGTGGTCAGACAGTGGCGTGGAAGGGGCCCATCGGTTCCTGAAGCGTCTCTGGCGCAGTGTCAGGGAGCACGCCGCCAACGGCGCGTCTCCACTGCTGAAAGCTGACTCGCTCAACGACGCCCAGAAAGCGCTGCGTCGTAAGACTCACGAAACCATTGCCAAAGTCAGCGATGACATCAGTCGCCGTCTGACGTTCAACACAGCCATTGCCGCGGTGATGGAGCTGATGAACGAAGTTGGTCGTCTGGAGGTCTCCAGCGGTCAGGACCGGGCCGTGGTTCAGGAAGCACTGGAAACTGCAATCCGCGTACTGTCGCCCATCACTCCCCACATCTGTCACACACTCTGGCAGGCCCTGGGACACAGTGAGCCGGTGGTCGATGCGCCCTGGCCTGTCGCCGATACCGAGGCGATGAAACGCAGCGAAATCGAAGTGGTTCTTCAGGTGAACGGTAAAGTCCGGGCCAAAGCCGAAGTTCCGGCCAGCATCGGAAAAGCTGAGCTGGAGGCACTGGCTTTGGCCAACGAAAATGTCCAGCGCTTTACCGAAGGCAAAACGGTTCGCAAAGTCATCGTGGTGCCGGGTAAGCTGGTGAACGTCGTCGCTAACTGAGCGACGATGGCGCTTCAAGACACCTACCCGTTAAAGAGGCCGAGGATGCAGAACCCGACCTATCGATGTCGTTCTGGCTACGGGCCTGTCGTCGTGGCGACCGGGCTCTGCGTTCTGCTGGCAGGCTGCGGATTCCATCTCCGTGGATCGACACCTGTGCCCGATTTCCTGCAGCCGCTGGCGCTGGATTGTGACAGCAGCGTTCCCAAAACTCTCTGCTTGACGGTGCAGGAACAGCTGGAATTGGGTGGCGTAGAGGTGATTGCCGATGTTGCTTCTGCGTCTTCCTCAGGCCCGCGTTATCAATTGTCTTTAAGCAAATTCAGCGAGAATCAGCGAACCAGCGCCATCACTTCACGGGCTGTGGCGGCAGAATATGTTCTCCGCCAGACTGTCACGGTGACGGTGCGCGAGAGTGATAGGAGTGCAGTAGGTGACCGGGAAAATCCTCCGGCCATCATCCTTGCACCGGCGGAAGTGGCAGCCAGCGAGTCCTACCGCTATGACGAGACCGACGTTCTGGCCAAGCGTCAGGAAGCGCAGTTGGTTCGCGATACCCTGCAGCAGCGCGTGGCCAGTCAGATCCTGTATCGGCTGGCTCCCCTGGAGCCACCTTCGGTATTGCCCGAGCAAACGCCTTCAGCATCATCCGATAGCCCCGCCGCGAGCGATTCCGATTCCGAGACCGCCCACGGCTCAGACGCAAATCAATGAAAGTGGGTGCCTCCCAACTGCCCAACCTCCTGCGCGATAGCCTCGCCCCGGTTTACCTGATTTCCGGGGATGAGCCGCTGCTGGTGCAGGAATGTGCCCAGCAGATCCGGGCTGCGGCTCACAGCCGGGAGTTTGTGGATCGGCTGGTTTTTCATGCTGACCAGCATCTGGACTGGGCCAGCGTTGGCGAGGAGTTATCCGCCCTCTCTTTGTTCGCGGAAAAGCGCCGGATCGAAATACATTTCTCCAAAGGCAAACTTGGCGATGGCCAGAAGGTGCTGGAGAATTATTTCGCCACCCCCTCAGACGATATAGTGCTGCTGCTGACCGCACCCCGCCTCGACGCTGCGGAGATACGCAAAGCCTGGTACAAGAAATTCCAGGACGCGGGCGTGCATGTCACTATCTGGCCGGTCGAGGTGGACCGGTTTCCGCAGTGGCTGCAGCAGCGAGCCCGCAGCCTTGGCTTGTCGCTGACCCAGGGTGCCCTGGAGCTGCTGAGCCAGCGCCTCGAGGGCAACCTACTGGCCGCAGCTCAAGAACTGGATCGATTGAAATTGATCAGTGCCAGCGACACCATCGATGAAAAAACTATCGCTGCCGGCGTGGAAGATAGCGCTCGCTACAGCATTTTCGACCTGATCGAGAACCTTCTGAGTGGCGACATCCCCCACAGCTGCCGTATTGCGACAGTTTTGGAGCAAGAAAATGAGAACCCCCTGGGCTTTCTGGCGATGCTGACCAGAGAGCTGGATACCCTGGCGGCACTGCAGTCCGCCATCGCTGAAGGCCAGCAGGCCGCAACCTTTTTCCAGAAGCGGCACATCCGCCAGAAGAATCGTGTGCAAACACTCGAACGGGCGGCCCGCCGGCTGAGCCCCGCCATTCTCGACCAGGCCGTCTTTCTATGCAGCTCCATTGATCGCGCCGCCAAAGGCTACGGTGGGGACACGCCCTGGTCTTTGATTCGTGACCTCGCCACTTTGCTGCGAAAACGCTGATCAGCGATTCATTCACGCAAAAAAAAGCCGATACCCGCAAAGGTATCGGCTTTTTTCTATTCAGTCCGGCTATCAGATCTCGTTGATCTGAGGCTCCATCAGACTGCTACTGCCGTTGCGAATGGTTTCGGCAAGAGAAACCGCTCTCGGCAGTACCCGATCAAAATAGAATCGGGCTGTTTTCACTTTACCGGTATAGAAGCCCGAAGTGTCATTCTCTGCTTTTGGCAGAGCGGCCTTGGCCATTCTCGCCCACAGGTAAGCGAAAGCCGTGTAGCCGAACAGATCCAGGTAATCGACTGAAGCAGCGCCGATTTCATCCGGGTTATTGGCTGCTCGCTCGATCACTGTTTCGGTAGCGTCCGCCAGCCGCTCGAGTGATGCCGACAGCGGCGACAGGAACACCTGCATGGCCGAATCGCCGGCACAGCTCTCGATAAAATCAGCGACATCCTGGGCAAACACTTCAAACAGTTTACCGTTGGAACCGACGATTTTACGGCCCATCAAATCCAGCGCCTGAATACCGTTGGTACCCTCGTAGATCTGGGCGATCCGGACATCACGTACCAGCTGCTCCTGACCCCACTCGCGAATATAACCATGACCGCCGAACACCATCTGCCCATGCAGCGTGGCCTCAAGACTGCGATCCGTCAGAAATGCCTTGGCGATCGGCGTCAGCAGCGCGACCATATTCTCAGCCATGGCTTTCTGCTCTTCGCTTTCAGCATATTTGGCCATATCGAGCCAACGTGAGGCATAGGTCGAAAAGGCGCGACCACCTTCGACCAGTGACTTCATCGTCATCAGCATGCGACGCACGTCCGGATGAACAATGATGGAGTCCGCTTCTTTGTCGGGCATTTTCTTGCCGGTCGGCGAGCGGCTCTGGATGCGCTCGTTGGCGTACTCCCGGGCACTTTGCAGGGACATCTCGGCGCAGCCAAGACCCTGCACGCCCACGCCGATCCGCTCATAGTTCATCATGGTGAACATGGCGTTGAGACCGCGGTTCAGGTCCCCAACCAGCCAACCAGTAGCGCCATCAAAGTTCATTACGCAGGTAGCACAGCCTTTGATGCCCATCTTCTTCTCGATGGAGCCACAGGACAGTGAGTTGGGCTCGCCCAGGCTGCCGTCTTCGTTGACCATTACCTTGGGCACCAGGAACAGCGAAATGCCTTTGGGTCCCGGGGGCGCATCCGGCAGCTTCGCCAGAACGAGATGGATAATGTTATCAGCCATATCGTGGTCGCCCCAGCTGATAAATATCTTGGTGCCGGTAAGCTTGTAGCTGCCATCAGCCTGAGGCACGGCTTTGGTTCGCATGATACCCAGATCCGTACCGGCATGAGGCTCGGTCAGGTCCATACAGCCGGTCCATTCACCGGAATACATTTTCGGCAAATAACGCTGCTTTAGCTCATCGGAACCGTGGCTGTTCAGTGCAAGGCAGGCGCCAGCGGTAAGGATAGGAGCGAGACCAAAGGCCATGTTGCTCGCCTGGAACATCTCCTCGACGCAGGCAACCAATGTCTTCGGCATGCCCATGCCACCGTACTCAGGATCACCGCCCAGTCCATACCAGCCGCCCTCGGCCAGCGTATTGAACGCTTCAATATAGCCCTTAGGTGTCTTGACGCCGGTTTCCTCCAGACGACAACCCTCTTCATCGCCTTCCCTGTTGAGCGGGAAAAGCACACTGCTGGCCAGCTTGCCAGCCTCTTCAAGGATTGCATCGGCGGTCTCTGCGTCGACGCTTTCGGCGAGCTTTGGCATAGACGACCAGAATGAACGGATGTCGAACACTTCGTTCAGTACGAAGCGCATATCCTTTAGCGGTGCCACGTAATCAGCCATTTGGACTCCCCCCTTCACGGGATAACATGTCGTTGTAGTGCGCTGTCTTCCAACATTACGCCAGAAAAAGATTTGGGATCAGGTATTTCATAACCTGAATGCGCGCTCACTTTTTGCTTGAGTTTTAACAGCGAAACCCGGCCATAAGACCGGGTTTCGTTACTCAGGCCTGGCTTCAGAGCATGAATTGCTCGGCCGTCATACCCATAAGGCTTTCAACGTCGGCTTGCATGCACTCTGCGTGAGTCCGAGTGCGCGGCAGAAGACGCTTGAAGTAGAACTTAGCCGTTTCGAGCTTGGCAACGTAAAAATCTTCTTCGGACGTGCCGTCAGCCAGGGCGTCCAGAGAGATTTTAGCCGCCTGGGCCCACAGGAAACCAAGCGTCACGAAGCCTGAGTACATAAGATAGTCGAATGCAGAAGCGCCGACGGTCTCGCGATCCTTCATAGCCGACATGCCGATTTTCATCGTCAGGTCGCCCCATTCTTTGTTCAGGGTCTGAAGCGCTTCTACGAACGGCTTGAGCTGCTCATTTTCAGCGTTTTCCTTACAGAACACATGAATCTTCTTGGTGAATCGCTTGAGAGACTCGCCCTGGCTCATCAGAACCTTTCGACCCAGCAGATCCAGCGCCTGAATGCCGGTTGTTCCTTCGTAAATCATGCCGATGCGAGCGTCCCGGACGTTCTGCTCCATGCCCCACTCAGCAATGTAACCGTGACCACCGAAAACCTGCATACCCAGGTTTGCACACTCGTGACCCATTTCAGTCAGGAAGGCTTTGGCAATGGGGGTCAGGAAACCGAGCAGCTCATCGGCTTCTTTGCGTGCATCCGCATCAGTGCTGGATGCAACGATATCGGCCTGTTGAGCTGTCAGATAGACCAGCGCGCGAGCACCTTCTGAAATCGCTTTCTGGGTCAGCAGCATACGGCGAACGTCAGGGTGCACGATGATCGGATCTGCGCTGCCTTCCGGGTTCTTGGCGCCGGACAGCGAACGCATGGCCAGACGCTCCTTTGCGTAGGCAAGAGAGCCTTGGAAGCCCAGTTCAGCTGCGCCAAGACCCTGGATGGCGGTACCGATACGCGCAGTGTTCATGAAGGTAAACATGCAATTCAGGCCCTTGTTCTCAGGCCCGATCAACCAACCTTTGGCGCCGTCAAAGTTCATGACGCAAGTGGCGTTGCCGTGGATACCCATCTTGTGCTCGATAGAGCCACAGCTGACCTTGTTACGCTCGCCAGCATTGCCATCGGCATCCGGCAGGAACTTGGGAACAATAAACAGCGAAATGCCCTTGGTGCCGGACGGCGCGCCCGGAAGCCGCGCGAGGACAATGTGGACGATGTTATCGACCATATCGTGCTCACCCGCAGAGATGAAAATCTTGGTACCGGAGATGCTGTAGCTGCCATCGGCGTTCGGCTCAGCCTTGGTGCGCAGGGTGCCGAGGTCTGAACCACAGTGAGACTCGGTCAGACACATGGTACCGGTCCACTCACCGCTGATCAGACGGGTCAGGTAAGTCTGCTTCTGCTCTTCGCTACCATGACTTTCAAGTGTGTTGACCGCACCATGGCTCAGGCCCGGATACATGCCCCAAGCCCAGTTAGCCGTGCCGACCATCTCACTCATCACAATGCCCAGCGAACCTGGCAGTCCCTGGCCGCCGTACTCAACGTCGGCAGCGAGTGAAGGCCAGCCACCCTCAACATACTGCTTATAGGCTGCTGCAAAGCCTGTCGGCGTCTTGACGCCCTCTTCGCTCCAGGTACAACCCTCGCTGTCTCCGACGCGATTCAGAGGTGAAAGCACCTGCTCACAGAACTTGGCGCCTTCCTGAATGATGGCATCCACCATATCCGGGGTCGCTTCATCCGCTCCAAGATTACGGTAATGGCTTTCGCTATCGAGCATTTCGTTCATAACAAAGCGAATGTCGCGCAGGGGAGCTTTAAATTCAGGCATCACAGCACCTCAGTCGTAAGGTTCGAGCCCGGACTCGGAAGGGTCGTCCAGTCGGCTTGGAAATTCGGGGTTTCGTCCACCCGGGAGAATCGGGACGATTCCGGGTGTCGCAGGACTTTCAAACAGCTGTTTGAAACATACGTTTATTCATTGCTTTTTGTCAACCGTCTTGTACAAAAATCCCTCACCTGGGATCTAGTGGCAGAGGTATCTCGAGAAGCCTCTGACAACTGATGTCGATGGGTCGTTGAGCCTGGCTGCGAGCGCTTTGAGGTCGGAACTCCCCGCAGTCATACGGATGCCTGTGGTGAGTACTGCTGGTGAGAACCCGAAGACTTTGGAGGTATCGAAGTGTGGACAAGCCATCAGGGAAAAGGCGCTGTTAGAAGGACGCCCTTGAGTAGAAGTCGGTGGGGGTAACTATCAGGCTCGAATGTCCAGTAGCGTGCCGAGCGTTTCGTCCGCTGACTTGACCACCTTGGCTGCCGCCTGAACATTGCGTTCGTAAAGATTCAGTTGCACCAGCGGCTCGGTAAGGCCATCGAAACCTTCACTACGCTCAAGCCCCTGGGGAGCGTCTACACCGACCCTGGCGATTTTGCGAGCGGCCTGATCCATGCCCCGCATACCGTCATAAACACCCTGCAGACCAGTGTTCAGCGTCGAGTTGATCATAGGGGCTTACCTCGCATTTATCGGCCCTCGCATGTATTGGCAAGAACGCGGGACTGCACGCAAACCAACAGCTGCAATCCATGAGCGCTGAGCTGAAAATTTCGCGATACAATTCGCGATACAAAATGCCACGAAATCCGATCAGCCTCTTCAGCTTAGTTCAATAATTGATCAACGTCCAATCAGGCCCGCGAGATCCAGTTGCGCCTGCTGAGGCGGGACCTTATGGTCGAGAACCCCCAGACAGGGACTCGCCATGGCGTGGTGAAGGTACTCGAGCGTATCCTGCTCGCAGCTCATCGGCACAGGATCAACCCGATTACCGATCCAGCCAGCCAGTGGCAGCCCATCACCCCGAATCGCTTCCGCTGTGAGAAGCGCCTGATTGATACACCCCAGGCGCAACGGAACGACAAGAATTACCGGCATTCCCAGCAGCACAGGCACCCGCGAATAAGTCTCCCGCTCATTGAGTGGGACACGCCAGCCACCTGCGCCTTCCACCAGCATCAGATCACCAGGGCGCATCTGGAGCCCGCGGCAGAATCCGGCCAGTCGCTCGGCAGTGATCACCCGCCCGGCTTGCCTGGCAGCCACGTGGGGCGCAATTGCGGGTTCCAGCGCAATCGGGTTGATCTGCTCATAACTCAGGGTTTCAGTGATCGCCGCCTGCAGCTGCAGCGCATCATCGTTGCGCAACCCCTCAGGTGTCTGCTCACAGCCCGAGGCCACCGGCTTCATTGCCAGGGTCCGCAAACCAAGCCTGCGGGCAGAGTAAAGCAGCGCGCAGCTGGCCCATGTCTTTCCTACACCGGTGTCGGTGCCGGTAACAAAGTACTTATGCCGAGCCAACGGCCTGTTCTCCCGATTCAGTTGTGATGTCGGAGCGAATCTCTTGCAGAGCATCCAGAAGCTGGTTGAGATGCTCATGGGTGTGAGCCGCACTGAAGGTCACCCGCAGGCGCGATTGGCCTGGGGGGACCGTTGGTGGCCGGATAGCCGAAACCCAAATACCTCGAGCCTCCAGCGCGGCGCTCATGGCCATCGCTCGCGCGGCATCTCCGATCAGCAGCGGCTGAATGGGGGTGTCCGAGGGCATCACTTGATACCCCAGCGCCTGGGCCCTGCGCCGGAATCTGTCGACGAGAGTGTGCAGATGGGTGCGACGACTCTCATCTTTTTCCACTGTGTCGATGGTCTGCCGCGTTACCTCGGCCAGCGCCGGCGGCATGGACGTGGTGTAAATGTAGGTGCGGGCTTTCTGGACCAGATAGTCGATTAACAGCTGCGGGCCAGCCACGAACGCGCCAGCCGTTCCAAACGCTTTGCCCAAGGTTCCAATCAACAGCGGAACATCATCCTGATCCAGACCAAAATGATCGACACTGCCCCTGCCGCCTCGGCCGATGACGCCGAGACCATGGGCGTCATCAACCAGTAAAAGCGCATCGTGTTTTCGGCAGAGGCGAGACAGTTCTCCCAGCTTCGCCAGATCACCATCCATACTGAAGACACCATCAGTCACGACCATTTTGTGGCCCGACGTCTCGGCTAAATGCTGTTCGAGCATGGACATGTCGCTATGGGCAAAGCGGCAGATACGGGCACCGCTGAGTCGGCAACCGTCGATAATGGACGCGTGATTCAGCTCATCTGAAAAAACGGTGTCGCCTTTACCCACCAGCGCACTAATGACCCCCACATTGGCCATGTACCCCGTGGAGAAGAAGAGCGCCGAATCACGGCCGGTAAAACGCGCCAGCCGCTCTTCCAGGGCATGGTGGCTCTGATGATGACCACAGATAAGATGAGACGCGCCGCCGCCAATGCCATGACTCGGCAAGGCCTCAATCAGAGCGGCCACTGCATGGGGATTACTGGCTAATCCCAGGTAGTCATTGCTGCAGAAGTTGAGTAACGGCTGACCATCCACCTGCATGGACGGTCGCTGCGGCGACTGAGTCTGTTTGCGCTCCCGGTAAAGGCCCTGCGCCCTGCGCGCTTCAAGCTCCGCTGCAAAATTGCGCATTATTCAACGTTCTGCCGCATCGTAGAAAAGCGCTTTTTCTGATTCTCGGACCACCGCCTCGGCCAGAGCCGCTTCCTGCGCCTGTTCGCTGTGGTGCTGCTCGCGCTGCTCAGGCCGGATACCGAGACGGCGGAACAGCATCCGGTCCCGATCCGCTTCAGGATTGGCCGTAGTAAGCAGCTTTTCACCGTAAAAAATCGAGTTTGCGCCCGCCAGGAAACAGAGCGCCTGCATCTGATCATTCATGGTTTCTCTGCCCGCTGAAAGCCGCACGTGCGACGCTGGCATGAGAATGCGCGCAACCGCGATGGTCCGCACAAAATCGAAGGGATCCAGATCGTCCACCGACTCCATTGGCGTGCCAGCCACCTTCACCAGCATATTGATCGGCACACTCTCCGGGTGATGCGGCAGATTCGCCAGTTGCATGAGCAGACCCGCCCTGTCGGAAAGATCCTCGCCCATGCCCATGATGCCGCCACAGCAGACTTTCATTCCCGCATCCCGGACACGCGCCAGCGTATCGAGCCGATCCTGATAGGTGCGCGTCGTGATGATGTGGTTATAGAACTTCTCTGAGGTGTCCAGGTTGTGGTTGTAGTAGTCCAGACCGGCTTCGGCCAAGGCGGTAGCCTGATCAGACTCCAGCATACCTAGCGTCATACAGGTTTCGAGCCCGAGCGATTTCACCTGCCGGACCATCTCCAGCACGTAGGGCATGTCCTTACGGGTGGGACTGCGCCAGGCCGCACCCATGCAGAATCGTGACGCCCCTTTTTCTCTCGCCGCCTGCGCTTCGGCGACGACCTTTTCTATCTCGAGCAGCTTCTCCTTCTCCAGACCGGTGTTGTAGTGGCCGCTCTGGGGACAATATTTGCAATCCTCAGGACATGCACCCGTCTTGATGGAAAGCAGCGTACTTACCTGCACTTCATTGGCATCGAAATATTGGCGGTGGACGCCCTGGGCCCGGAAAACCAGATCGTTGAACGGCATTTCGAGCAGGGCCCGGACTTCGTCAATCGTCCAGTCGTGGCGCAACGGGCCGTTTTGACCGGGTCGAGAAAAAACGGGCTGATCAACGCTCATGTTAGAATCCTCAGGCTCAACGATGTATCTCTGGCGCACGGATGCGCAGAAAACAGTCAGGAAGACGAAATGATAAAGCTGCCGTACCCGCTGTCAACCTTGTCTCGCCTTATGGTTAACAGCGAGCTTTGCGTCAATTGCCTCGCGCTGGCCAGTCGTGCCTCAATCTGTGAAGACTGCTACAACGACCTGCCCTGGATTGGCGACGCCTGTTACCAATGTGGTTTACCTCTGCCCTACGAGGCAGACCATTGCGGGGAGTGCCTGAGCGCACCTCCATCTTTCAGTCATAGCGAAATACCCCTGCTATACACCTACCCCGCCAATCGCATGCTGCACCGCTATAAATATCATCGCCGGCTGGCTTACGGCAGGGCGCTGCTCCAGCCGTTACTGGCAGTACTGCGCACCCATCTGAGCGTCTTCCCGGGCCATAGGCCGGACCTGCTTATCCCCTGCCCCATGCATCGCTCCCGTGAACGTCAGCGGGGCTTTAATCATGCGGACGATCTGGCAGAGCGGCTCAGCGTCGAGCTGACGATTCCCTGGAGCAACCGCGCGTTGCGTCGGATTCGTGCCACGGAAGCCCAGGTCGGTCTCGACCGCCGCCGCAGAACAAAGAACCTGCGCTCAGCCTTTGAAGTCTGCTCAGCTTTACCGGCCCGTATTGCGCTCGTCGACGATGTCATGACCACCGGGGCTACGGCCAGGGCGCTGAGCAGCCTGCTTCTGGAGCACGGCGCAGAAGATGTACAGATCTGGGCAATTGCCAGAACGCCGTCGCAGACCGGTACGCTGGCGTCTACGCTCAATGAAGTCATCGACTTCTGAACCGGGCAGAATAGCTCCCGTAAACTCTCCAGGGTAACCCTCTTTCTGACCGATCAGGGGTCACTTTCGGCTCGGGGCAAGCGTTGGCCACGACTTCCGAGTTCAGAGTAGAGACTAAAATCCGTATAATTCCCGGCATCCTGCTGGAATTGCATTTACATCGGGCATGCCCAGTCATGACCCGGCGCCACTGGACGAGCGAGATGACCGACGGAAAGCAGTTTTACATTGTGATGCTGGTAGCAGGCGCTTTTGTCGCCTGGATGGGCTGGCGGGGCTATGAGATTGTTGAACTCAATGAAATCCTGAAAAACGACGAGATCGTTGGTAACTATCCCTATCCGCATCGGGTTCTGCGGGTCGATGGCGAGCTGGCAGTGATCAGCTCACTCCGAGGTCGCAACATAGACGCTCGCGATGCTCTGGGAACGGTTTATCCAAACATGCGTACTCTGGGTGCCGGCCACCGCGACTGGCAGTGGGCCGATCAGGAACTGTATCGGGTGCAGACACAGGTCAAGGATCTGGTGCTGGCCCACCCTGGCTACAGTGAGGTTCGCTGGGAGCTGGATGAAAACTGGTATCACATCAGGCAGAAGGAAGCGGAGAACCGAATCGGTCGGTGACCCGCCCGCGCCATCTGGCGGGCCGGCCGGCAGTCAATTGATCAGACAGCCACCTGCGTAAAAGCAGTTGAGGGGGGTACGGATATGAACACCCATCCTTACGAGTCGCTGACACCGGATACGGTTCTCGACGCCGTCGAGGCTGCAGGTTATGTCCTGGATGGACGTCTCATGGCACTGAACAGCTATGAGAATCGGGTCTATCAGGTCGGCATTGACGAGCAGCGCCCGGTGATCGCCAAGTTCTATCGGCCGGGCCGCTGGACTGAAGCGCAGATTCGCGAAGAACACGAGTTTTCTCTGGAACTGGTCGAGGGCGAAGTGCCAGTAGTTGCCCCTCTTCATCTGGCTGCCTCGCTGCCCGAAGGCCTGTCTGTCGACTCTGGCGCCGGCGATACTCTGGGGCACTTCGGCGGCTTCCGCTTTGCACTGTTTCCGCAAAGGGGCGGTCAGGCGCCGGACACCAGTGTGCCCGATCTGCTCTACCGCCTTGGGCAATGGCTGGGACAATTTCATAATATCGGCGCGCGAAAAGTGTTTTCTGAACGCGATGCCATCGGCATCTGCGAGGGTATTGCAGCCAATAATGATTACCTGCTTACCCACGGCTGGGTACCGGCCGATCTGCGGCCGGCCTGGGAGTCTCTGATCCCTCATCTGGTTACCCTTTGTGAGCAGCGGATCGCCGAGGCCGGCGAGGTAGAGTATCTGCGCATTCACGGCGATTGCCACGCGGGCAACCTGCTCGTTCGGGACGACAGCATCCTGATCGTGGATCTGGACGATTGCAAAAGTGGCCCGGCCATTCAGGACCTGTGGCTTCTGTTAAATGGCGATCGGTTAGAACGGGCGGATCAGTTCGCGGAACTGCTCGAAGGCTATGAGATGTTCAGGGACTTCAACCGACGGGAACGCCACCTCATTGAGCCATTGCGATGCTTTCGCCAGTTAGCCCACTGCCGCTGGCTCGCCAGTCGCTGGGAAGATCCGGCATTTCCCCGCTTTTTCCCCTGGTTTGGCCAGCCACGCTTCTGGTCTGATCAGATTCTCTCTCTGAGAGAACAATTGAGTGCTCTGCAAGAGCCTTCGCTGTCGCTGCCCGGACAGATGGGTTCTTGACGGCCAGCAAAAGCCAACTCATTAATTTTTATGAAATTTGGAGACCTCATGTCTCAGAAAGAAGGTCGCTTTTCCAGCCTGGCATTGATAGCCGTTGCGGTGGTCAGCATTACCGGCACTGTCGTGGCGCTGGAACTGGCGGGGCGCATCGATCACGGCACGCCGCAGGGTGAGATGGGAATTGGAGATTTCACAGCAGTCCACGTAAAGCCCGGTGAGACATTGAAAATGTCGCCAAAAAACTCTGAGCTTCACTCATTGTGTATTCAGGGGTATCTGGCGATCGCATCGGACGTCGACCCTGACTTCCGCGGCATGCTGGTGGACTATAAAAACCGGGGTGTTCGCTGTCTCGGTCCTCAGGTGTACCCAGCGGAGCCTACGGGAGCACGCAAGCCTTGAGTGATAAGCCCGAAAACCCGGCCATGACCAACGAAACTGACCGGCTTTTTGCCGCTCCGGGCAACACGGAAAGCTTCCGGTTCGACTCTGCTGTAGCGCGAGTCTTCCCGGACATGATTCGACGGTCCGTGCCCGGTTACACCACGATTATTCCAATGCTGGGCGTGATTACCGAGATCTTCGCCCAGTCCGGCAGCCACTGTTACGACTTGGGCTGTTCTCTGGGCGCCTCAACCCTGGCCATGCGTCATGGAATCCGTCACCCGGATTGCCACCTGTTTGGCGTCGATAATTCCCAGGACATGATCGAGCGCTGTCAGCATCACATAGCACTCGATGACCAGCCCACGCCAGTCACATTGCGCTGTGAAGACATCCAGACAACCGCGCTTGAAAATGCCTCAGTCACGACCCTCAATTTTACGCTCCAGTTCATTCCGAAAGAGGATCGCGCTGCGCTGCTGCAACGTATTGCCGATGCCACATGCCCTGGTGGCGTCCTGATTCTTTCTGAGAAAACGCAATTCGACAATCCTTTCGAGCAGGACATCCAGACCACACTGCATCATCAATTCAAGCGCGCCAATGGTTACTCTGACCTTGAAATCAGTCAGAAGCGTTCGGCGCTTGAACAGGTGTTGGTCCCCGAATCCATCGAAACTCATCGGCAGCGTCTGCTGGAAGCGGGTTTTGATGAGGTGATGCTCTGGTATCAATGCTTCAATTTCTTCTCTCTGCTGGCGTTACGGAGTCCAACGCCATGAACTCCCCCGCGTTTCACTGGCCATCGGTTTATGCTGACCTGCTGCAAAGACTGCGGCAGAACGGGCTCGAGAACTGGGCCGGACGCCTCGAAAGCCAGCTGGAGAGACGATTTGAACAGAATCTCCACGGCGACATGGCTCGATGGTCAGCGGCCCTGCAGCGAATGCCAGTGTTTGACGATGTTCGCGCAAAGCTCGCCCAGGGGACGTTGACGCTGGAAACGACTGGCGATCTGGAGCCGAACAAATCAGAGGCGCTGGAAGAGGCTTTGCGAGGGCTGATGCCGTGGCGCAAGGGGCCATTCTCCTATTTCGACATCTTTATCGATACCGAGTGGCGCTCGGACTGGAAATGGGAGCGGGTCGCGCCTTCACTTTCCGATCTGACAGGCCGGCGGGTCCTTGATGTGGGCTGCGGATCGGGCTATCACCTGTGGCGCATGCACGCCGCCGGAGCACGTGAAGTCATCGGTATCGATCCTGGCCTTCTGTTTTTGTTCCAGTTTTTGAGTTTCAAAAACTACCTGGACAATCCTAGGGTCGATTTCCTGCCCATCAAGCTCGAGGATATGCCGGCCGCCTTACAGGCCTTCGATACCACCTTCTCGATGGGTGTGCTGTATCACCGCCGGTCTCCGCTGGATCACCTGCTTGAATTGAAAGACACGCTCCGGCCGGGTGGAGAACTGGTACTGGAAACACTGATAACCGAGGGCCCGGAAGGTTACAGCCTGATGCCGAGTGATCGCTACGCACAGATGCGCAACGTCTGGTTCCTGCCCAGCGTTCCTACGCTGGTTCGCTGGCTGGAAAGAACGGGTTTCAGCAATATCAAAGTCGTTGATGTCAGCGCGACCACGACGGAGGAGCAGCGCTCAACGGACTGGATGAGATTCAATTCGCTGCCAGACTTTCTTGACCCAGCTGATGCATCTCTCACCGTCGAAGGCTACCCCGCCCCGGTCCGGGCAACCCTGATCGCCACCAAGTAACGCAGCGACGTTCGGCACTCCCCTTTGTTCACCTGAAGCACAAAAAAGCCGCGACAAGCGCGGCTTCAAAAACAATCGATTAACCGATCACTGATTGATTCAGTTCCCGAAAGGGTGGCGCTTGATGATCGTTTCCACCCTATCCGGGCCGGTGGAAATGATATCGATAGGCGCTTCGATGGTTTTCTCGAGGAAACGGATGTAATTGCGCGCGTTTTCTGGCAACTGGTCCTCGCTGGTCAGGCCCACGGTGCTTTCTTTCCAGCCGGGTAGCTCTTCGTAAATCGGCTCAATCAGGCCAAACTGCTCGCAACCGATCGGCGGACGCTCCAGCTTGCCGTCAGGCGTCTGATAGCCCACACAAACCTTTACGGTTTCCAGGCCGTCAAGGACGTCCAGCTTGGTCAGACAGATGCCTGACACGCTATTGATTTGGATAGCATGACGCAGAGCCACCGCATCAAACCAGCCACAGCGACGGGCGCGCCCCGTAGTAGTGCCAACTTCGTGGCCCTTCTCGGCGATGTAGCGACCGACATCGTCAAACAGTTCGGTGGGGAACGGCCCAGAACCAACGCGGGTGGTATATGCCTTGGTGATACCGAGCACGTAGTCGAGGAACAACGGACCAAATCCAGTACCCGTCGCAGTACCGCCAGCGGTGGTGTTCGAGGAAGTCACAAAGGGATAGGTACCGAGATCGATATCCAGCAGCGAACCCTGAGCACCCTCGAAGAGAATATGCTCACCGCGCTTGCGCAAATCGTGCAGGATACCCGTAACGTCAGCGGACATCGGCAGGATTTCAGCAGCCATCTCATTGAGCTCGGCAATGGACTGATCGACATCCACCGGCTCTTCTTTGAAGAACTCGGTCAGCACAAAGTTGTGGTAGTCCATCAGTTCGCGCAGTTTCACCGCTGCCGCTTTGGGATCTTGCAGATCACCGAGGCGGAGTCCGCGCCGGGATACCTTGTCTTCGTAAGCGGGGCCAATGCCGCGACCGGTTGTACCGATTTTTTCGTTGCCCTTGGCGTGCTCGCGGGCCTGATCGATTCGAACATGGGATGGAAGAATCAGCGGGCAGGCCAGGCTGACTTTCAGACGATCGCGAACGGCGACGCCTTTGGCTTCAAGCTCGCGGACTTCTTTGAGCAGAGCCGGCATGGAGAGCACTACTCCATTGCCGATCAGGCACTGCACGTGCTCTCGCAGGATACCGGAAGGGATCAGGTGCAACGCCGTCTTGCGGCCTTCAATTACCAGCGTATGGCCTGCATTGTGGCCGCCCTGAAAACGAACCACGGCATTCACCTGATCAGTCAGAAGATCGACGATCTTGCCTTTGCCCTCGTCCCCCCACTGGGTACCCAGAACGACAACATTATTTCCCATGACATTTCTCACTTGCTAAAGGTTAGCCGATTCAGGCGCTGGCCAGAGGCTGCACGGTCCACGCGCCATCGCGCAGAACCAGTTGGCGATCACAGCTCCGGCTGCGGGGATCTGCGTGCTTCTCGCCTGGCAGCTCCCGAATCACGGTTTCTGACTGGCGCAAACGGGTGATCCTGCTTTCCAACTCAGGATCATCACCTGCTGGAGCCCAGATTGCCCCTGAAGACTTGGGTTCGATTTCACTTAATGCAGCCAGGGCACGCACGTCCAGCGAAAAGCCGGTGGCAGGCCGGGGACGCCCGAAGTCTGCTCCGATGGCGTCGTAACGCCCGCCCTTTCCGACGGCATCGCCGTGTCCCGGAACGTAGGCTGCGAATACCAGGCCGGTGTGATAGTTGTAGCCACGCAACTCGCAGAAATCGAAGCCCAGAGTCACATCATCGTGCTCACGGTTGATCGCATCGGTCACCCGCTCCAACTGCTCAATCGCAGCTGCCACGCTGCTATCACTGTTGGTCAGAGTAGACCGCAGCGCCTGCAGCACTTCGATACCGCCACTGAAGGCAGCCAGTTCTCTCAGACGACGGCCAGGAGTACCTTCAGCTTCGCCTTCCAGCAGCCTGTCCAGTTCTGGCAGTGACTTCCGACCCAACGCGTCGAAAACTGCAGCCTCTTTTTCCGGGCTGTAGGCGGCTTCACCCAGTAGCGACTGGACAATTCCCACGTGGGAAAGATCCAGGTGAATATGGTTAAGGCCCGCTGTTTTCAGAGCCGCCAGCATAAGATGGATGACTTCCAGGTCCGCCGCTTCGGAGCGGCTACCGAAGAGTTCACACCCTGCCTGGATGGGTGTGCGGCCGGCCAGCATATGGTGCGGCCGCGTGTGGAGCACGTGCCCGGCGTAGCAAAGACGGGTGACGCCTTCCTCGCGCAGAGTGTGGGCATCAATCCTGGCGGCCTGTGGCGTGATGTCAGCTCGCAGCCCCATCATTCGACCCGTCAACTGGTCGGTCAGCTTGAAGGTCTGGAGGTCCAGGTCATACCCGGTGCCCGTGTGCAGGGATTCCAGGTATTCAATCAGCGGTGGAATCACCAGTTGATAGCCCCAGCGCCGACACAGATCGACGACGCTGCGACGCAGGCTTTCGATGTGACTGGCCAGCGGAGGCAGGATGTCTTCAACGCCGTCAGGCAACAGCCATCGATCAGGTGCAGTCATTTTACAGGCGGTTCCTAGCGAGGGTGTTCGAAGCAAACCCGCGGAATTTTACACGTTCACAGTTCACAAAAAAACCGGAACGCCGATATCGGCATTCCGGTTTCCATTACTGCCACCTCAAGGGTGAGCGCCGAGAATTATCTCGTTGCAGCTTTCCCCAAGGAATCATTCATGTAGCGCAGGAAGTCAGAGTCGCTGTCCAGAACAAGCAGATCATTCTTCGAGCCGAAGGTGGTCTGATAAGCTTCCAGACTACGGTAGAGCGAGTAAAACTCTTCATCCTGACTGTAGGCATTGGCGTAGGTCTGCGCCGCTTCACCATCGCCCTCACCTCGCAGCGTCTCCGCTCGGGCGAAAGCATCGGCCAGAATTACGGTCCGCTGCCTGTCCGCATCGGCCCGAATGCCTTCCGCCAGCTCCTGACCACGGGATCTGAACTCCTGAGCCAGTTTTTCACGCTCCGTGGACATCCGACGGAAAACGTTCTGGCTGACACTACCTGGCAGTTCAATCGCTTTCACCCGGATGTCGAGTACTTCAATACCAAACTCTTCGAGCGTGGCCTTGTTGACGCGATCCCGCAGGGTGTGCATCAGCTCATCGCGCTGACCGGATACCACTTCGTGCATGGTGCGGATACCAAACTCATCCCGCAGGCCGTTGTCGACCCGGGACGAAATCAGCGACTGGGCGCGGTACTCGTCACCACCGGTTGAGCGGTAGTACTGATCGACGTCGCGAATACGCCAGGCGATATAGGAATCCACATCCAGCGGCTTCTTCTCGATGGTCAGATACTGATGGGAAGGCAGATCCGTCGTCAGGACTCGGGTATCGAACTGAACACTGCGGTCAACCACCGGCATTTTCCAATGCAGACCTGCTGGTACGTCAGCTTCGACCAGTTCACCAAAGCGCAGCAACACCCCGCGATGGGTTTCTGGAATGATGTACACGCTGGATAGAACAATCGCCACCACTACAGCCGTTGCTGCCAGGGCGAGAATGCTTTTAATGCCCATAACTTATCGACTCCTCCGGCTGTTCTGATTCTGACGGTTCCGCAGCTCCTGAATCACCTGATCAGTGACCGTCTGGATGCTGTTGGTAGACGTCGAGGAAGAGGAAGAACCCTCATCGCTCATATTGGCGCCAGAACCCATCTTGTCCAGCGGCAGATAAAGCACATTGTTGCCGTCCTTGGTGTCGACGAGGACTTTGCTGGAGTTGCTCAGTACATTCTCCATAGCCTGGATATACATCCGCTCACGGGTCACCGTAGGCGCAGTACGGTATACGCTCAGCAACTCAAGGAAGCGCGAAGTTTCACCCTCTGCTCTGGCAGTCACTTCCTGTTTGTAAGCTTCAGCTTCCTCAATCAATCGCTGTGCGCGACCACGCGCTTCGGGTACGACCTTGTTGCGGTAGGTTTCCGCCTCTTCCTTGACTCGCTGCTCGTCTTCACGAGCCCGCTGAACCTCACGGAAGGAATCCTGGACTTCTTCCGGCGGCTGCGTGCTTTCAAGGTTAACCCGTACAATACGAAGACCGGTGCCGTAGTCCTCAAGGAACTTCTGCAAACGCTGCTCTACCTGAATCGCCAGCTGCGCGCGGCCTTCGGTGAGTACTTCGTCCAGCGTGGAACTGCCCACTTCGTGGCGCAGCGCACTGTCGGTGGCGAAGGCCAGTGCCTGGTTGGAATCCCGCACATTCAGCACGTAGGATTTTGCATCGCCCACCTGATACTGAACCTGCAGATCTACTGAAACCAGGTTTTCGTCCTGAGTCAGCATCTGGCCACGAGATTCGGCCGTCCGAGTGTTGGTGACGCGAACCTTGGTGACATCGTCGATCAATGGCATTTTGAATCGCAGACCGGGATTTTCAGTGCGGCTGTACTCACCGAACCTCAGGACAACGGCCCGCTCCTGCTCGTCAACGGTGTAGAAAGAGTCGTAAATGACGAAACCAACGATCAGTATTCCAATTATCGCCAGTGCCGGACCGAATCCACCGGAGGAGCCACCGCTGCCGCCTGAATTGCGACCGCCTTTGCCACCGAGCATCCGGTTGAGTTTGTCGAGGCCTTTCTTCAGCGCCTCATCCAGGTCAGGCGGCCCCTGGTCTTTACCATTGGAGCCCCCACCGCCCCAGGGATCGTTATTGTTCCGATTTCCACCCGGTTCATTCCAGGCCATAATGCTCTCCGTTGTAAGCGTACGATTGGCAGCAGCAAATACTATGGATTAAAGCCAGTCGCGGCAACCGCGTCTCGTCGGCTTCGTTACGTCGACGAGACACGGGCACCGAAGCAATCAGCTCTCGATGTGATGAATATCTTTTTCCTCGACACCAGCGCGACTGAGAATCTGACGCCAGTCCCGATACTCAAGCCTGAGCCCCAACACAGTGTCGCCGTTCTCTGCGTAATCTTCCGAAAGTACTGATCCGGACTCATGCAACAGCGACCTTAGCTTACCCTGTGCCGGTGCCAGGCTGATCTTCAGATTGACAACGTCCTGGGCGACCCGCTCGACGATGGCATCCAGCAACTGGCTGATACCTTCCCCGCTGTGGGCCGATACCCAGGCACGCACCGGGACTCCGTCCTCATTGCGCTCAACTCTCGGAGCGAAGTCCTCGAGCAGATCAATCTTGTTGTACACCTGCAGCACCGGAATATCCTGGGCACCGATTTCGGCCAGAACCTCTTCGACCTGGCCGATATTCTCATCGCGCCGCTCGTCATGAGCATCAACGATGTGCAGCAACAGTGTTGCCTGCGTTGTTTCTTCCAACGTCGCCCGGAACGATTCAACCAGTTTGTGTGGGAGGTGCCGAATAAACCCGACAGTATCCGCCAGTACGATCGGTCCTACGTCTGGAAGTTCAATTCGTCTCAGTGTTGGGTCCAATGTGGCGAAGAGCTGGTCTGCCGCATAAACCGAGGCCGTCGTTAAATGATTAAACAGGGTCGACTTTCCGGCGTTGGTATAACCCACCAGCGATACCGTCGGAATATCTGCCCGCTTACGAGCCCGACGCCCCTGGTCACGCTGCCGGCGGACCTTTTCCAGCCGCCGGTGGATAGACTGGATCCGTACCCGAAGCAGGCGTCGGTCCGTTTCGAGCTGGGTCTCACCCGGTCCTCGTAAGCCGATACCGCCTTTCTGCCGCTCCAGGTGAGTCCAGCCTCGTACCAGTCGCGTCGAAAGATGCTCGAGCTGAGCCAGTTCGACCTGAAGCTTGCCCTCATGGGTACGGGCGCGCTGGGCAAAGATATCAAGTATGACGCCGGTTCTGTCGAGAACCCGGCACTTCAGCTCCCGCTCGATGTTGCGTTCCTGACTGGGGCTCAGCGAATGGTTGAAGAGAACGATATCGGCTTCGTAGGCCTGGATGGCATCGCGAATCTCGTCGAGCTTGCCCTCGCCGACGAAGTAGCGCGGACTCGGCTGATTGCGCCGACCAGTAACAACGGCCACCGGATCCACTGCGGCGGAAGTGACCAATTCGCGAAATTCCGAAAGATCCTCACCCTGATCGGATGAGAAATCGATGTGGACAAGGACGGCACGTTCACCCGTGTCAGGGCGTTCAAATAGTTCCACCGGTTGCTGTCGATGCTCCGCTAGGCTGGGAAATTGAATGACGATTAGGGGATCAGGAGGACTCCCGACCGGAACGGCCGGGAGGAGAATTCACTCAGTTGGCTTCTGCACCACCTTCCGGCTGCTGTTGCGGCAGACGAACGTTGCGGGCAGGCACCACGGTAGAAATGGCATGCTTGTAAACCATCTGGCTAACAGTGTTCTTCAGGAGAATCACGAACTGGTCAAATGACTCGATCTGACCCTGCAGCTTGATGCCGTTAACCAGAAAAATGGACACCGGAATGCGCTCTTTTCGCAAAGCATTGAGATAAGGGTCTTGTAAGGTATGCCCTTTTGACATGCGATTTCTCCTGTATTGTTCGCGTCGTCCTGGGGTGACTGATTCGTCGGTTATTTTAATGTGAGCCGGTTCGCAATAATTTTCAAGGCCTGATCAGTCATGCGACGGTCATTGGTGTCTAACCAATGCAGATCCCGCCACTTTCTCAGCCAGGTCAGTTGGCGCTTGGCGAGCTGACGTGTCGCCGCTTTGCCCTGTTCGGACATCGTTTCGTAGTCCGTCAGGCCATCCAGATGGTCCCAGGCCTGACGATAACCCACGCAGCGAATAGACGGCAGCCCAGGATGCAGGTCCGGGCGCTGGCGTAGTTGCGCCACCTCACGCAGGAAGCCTTCCGCCAACATCAGCTCAAACCGTTGATTGATCCGATCATGAAGCGCCGCTCGTTGCTGGGGCGCAATGGCAAACTGGACGACAGTATAAGGGATGGCTACTGAGGCGTCTGCTAAATCGGCAGAAATCTCTTCAGCCGGCAGCGACCCGTTGCCCTGCTGCCAGTAGTGACTGATGGGCTGCCCGGTTAGACGCAGTACCTCAAGCGCCCTGACAAGTCGCTGACGATTATTGGGATGCAGCCCGGCGGCGGCCCTGGGATCGTTGGCGAGCAGTTCTGCGTAGAGTCGATCCGGCCCGTCGCGGTCAAATTCCTCTTCAATACGCCGGCGAAGTTCAGGAGAGGCTGCCGGCATAGACGCCAAACCATCGATCAGTGCTTTGAAATACAGCATGGTGCCGCCGACCAGCACGGGTATACGACCTGCGGCGACTACCTCCTCCATTGCAGCCAGGGCGTCTGCGCGAAAATTGGCGACGCTGTAGCTTTCCGCCGGATCGCAGATATCGATCAGTCTGTGGGGATAACGCGACAGCTCATCAGCCGTGGGCTTGGCGGTGCCGATGTCCATACCCCGATAGATCAGCGCCGAATCCACACTGATCAACTCACAGGGCAGCCGGTCAAAGAGTTCCATCGCCAGACGGGTCTTACCCGAGGCCGTCGGGCCCATGATAAAGACCGCCGGAGGCTGCTGGGAAGTTTCGATGTTCATCGGCCCCGTAAAAACAGCTTGTCCAGTTCACTGAGCGTGACCAGTGTCCAGGTCGGTCGACCATGGTTGCACTGACCGCTGCGTTCTGTCGCTTCCATGTCTCTGAGCAAAGCGTTCATCTCAGGTATCGTCAGTTGGCGATTAGCCCGCACAGAGCCGTGGCAGGCCATTGTGCCCAGCAGTGCGTGAGTCTGCGCCTGAACTCGATCGCTCGCCCCATTGGTGAGCATATCCGAGAGCACATCCCGGACGAGCTGCTCAACATTTGCGTGTCTCAAAAGAGCGGGTACCTGGCGGACGGCAAGGGTCTCTGGTCCTAATCGTTCAATGACCAGCCCCACATCCGTGAGTTCTTGAGCTTTCGATTCGGCCAGCGATGCCTCGCGATCACTCACGGCAAGCGACAGGGGGACAAGTAACGGCTGAGATTTCAGATTCTGCTGTTCAAGCGCGGTTTTCATGCGCTCGTAGGTGATCCGCTCATGGGCGGCATGCATATCGACCACGATCAGACCCTGACGGTTCTGGGCGAGGATATAGATGCCATGGAGTTGGGCTATGGCATAGCCCAGCGGTGGCTCCGCCTGGAGCTCATCTGGCAATTCGGATCGGTCTCGAACCGCCTGCAGCAGCTCTGCCGAGGAATCAGCCACTCGCTCGTTGAGCGGTCCGCCGCCTCGATTGAGCGACTGATAGAACGCCAGCTGATCGGTCGATTTTTGGGGAGAAGCGGCATAGGTGGAGCGCCAGTCCGCTGTCGCGACGGACGCCGATGACGGCTCTGCCTGCTCGTTCAGGGCCGGGTGGCGAGGCTCCGAAACTCCCAACCCAAGGCTAGCTGTCGCTGTCAGTTCTCGCTGTTCAGACTGTGCCAGGGCACCACGCAGATGATCATCTGGCCGGACATCCCCAAGCACCCGATGCAAGGTCCGGAAGATGAAGTCATGCACCAGGCGACCGTCTCTGAAACGAACTTCGTGCTTCGTCGGATGGACATTGACGTCGACGGTCGCCGGATCTACCGTCAGATAGAGCACGAAGGCGGGATGCCGGTTGTTGTAGAGCACATCCCGATAGGCCTGACGAATGGCATGGGCCACCAGCCGATCGCGAATCACCCGCCCGTTAACGAAGAAATACTGCAAGTCCGCCTGGCTGCGCGAGAACGTGGGTAGAGCCACCCAGCCATGCAGCCGCAGCCCGGTGGCTTCGACATCAACGACCACTGAATTATCAATAAACTGTCGACCACAAAGCGCTCCGATGCGTTGCTCCTGCTCTGCCGGAGAGCTTGCAGGAGGCAGGCTGCGAACAGTCTTCTGGTTGTGGCGCAGCGTGAAGCCAGCACCAAAGCGGCTCAGTGCCTGACGTCGCAGACACTCGTCAATGTGATTGAACTCGGTTTTTTCAGCTCGCAGGAATTTGCGCCGCGCCGGGGTATTGAAGAACAGATCCCGGACCTCGACCGTCGTTCCGACCGGATGGGCCGCCGGAGCCAGGCGGGCGTCCATATCCCGACCTTCCACTTCGACCTTTGCAGCCTGCTCCTGATCGCGCGGGCGGGAAGTCAGGGCGAGCCGCGAGACTGAGCTGATACTGGCCAAAGCTTCGCCCCGAAAACCCAGCGAACCGACATGCTCCAGATCTTCGAGACTTTCAATTTTACTGGTCGCGTGGCGACTCAGGGCCAGGGCAAGGTCTGGTTCACTGATGCCACAACCATCATCGCGGATACGGATAAGTTTGCAGCCGCCCTGCTCTACGTCCACATCAATTCTGGTGGAGCCTGCATCAAGCGCATTCTCTACCAGTTCCTTAACAACTGAGGCGGGGCGCTCGACAACTTCACCGGCGGCGATCTGGTTCGCGAGGCGTGGAGAGAGAATCTTGATGGAAGGCATGACGCTCCGATGCTGTCGTCTCGTTCGGGGAATCTGGACAATACAGATATCGGGCGCCAGTGTAACAAGGAACCGGCAATCAAGTCCCCGCCGGCGGACGCCAGACGAGGCGGGAGATTTTTCTATCGCAAACCGGGCAGCTTGGGAGCCTCTGAATAACTCCGAATCGCCTCTGCGTGATCCGGGGTTGTTCAGAGGCTCCCTTGCTATCGCAAATCAGGATGACGGGATCTGAAGCTTCTGGCCGATAAAGACCGTATCGTTCGTCAGACCATTCGCCCGTTTGAGATCAGCCACACTGATGCGGTTGCGACGAGCAACTTCTGACAGAGTGTCGCCACTCCTGATTCGGTATTCGCGCGCTTTTGCCAGCTCTCTCTGCGCCTTCAGCTGTGCCAACCGCGTGCCGGGTGGCGGCGTTTTGGTAAAGTAATCCTTCACGCCTTCAAATACCGCCTCCGCTATGCGCTCCTGGTGAGCACTGGAACGCAGCTTTCGCTCTTCGCCAGGATTCGAAATGAATCCGGCTTCCACCAGAATCGATGGAATATCCGGTGATTTCAGAACCATAAAGGCGGCCTGCTCTACCCTCGGTTTGTGCAGCTTGGTCACCCGGTCCAGTCGCCCGAGCACGTGGCCACCGACACCCAGCGAGGAATTGATACTGGCCGTCATTGAGAGATCCAGCAGGACGCCCGCCAGCACCGGGTCCCGATCATTAAGGGAAACTGAGCCAGCTCCACCGATCAGATCTGCCTGATTCTCCGATTGCGCCAGCCAGCGAGCGCTTTCACTGGTCGCGCCCCGCTCAGACAAGGCGAACACCGATGCCCCATAGGGTCTGGAATCCTTAAAAGCGTCGGCATGAACGGAAACGAACAGATCGGCCTGTTTGGCGCGTGCCAAGGCCGTACGCTGACGCAGACCGATGTAGTAGTCGCCGGTGCGGGTCAGTTCCGCGCGGAAGCCCGGCTCCTTGTTGATTCGGTCCCTAAGGCGTTTAGCAATCTGCAGAACGATATCTTTTTCGCGAATCCTGCTGGGCCCGATCGCGCCCGGATCCTCGCCACCGTGTCCGGCGTCTATCACCACGATCACGTCGGGATCACGGACCTCAGCCACCGTCTTCGGTGCGGGCTTGGCAGATTCCTTGGCGAGCTTGGTTCCGGACTGCTCAAACAGATCAACGACCAGGCGCAGACCATATTGCTGATTGGGCTGCAGCAGGAAGCTGCGTGGTTTCAGCGCAGTAGTTTTCAGATCAAAAACAACCCGGAGATCATCACCGTTGCGGGCCGCCCAGCGGATATTGTTGATGGGACTGCCGGTGAGATCCAGATTGCCCAGGGGAGTCGACAGGCGAGTATTTTTGAGATCCAGCACCAGGCGCGGCGGATTCTCAAGAGCGAACAGTGAGTGCTCGGCACTGCCATCCACATCAAAAACCAGCCGGGTATGATCTGGAGCAGGCCAGAGTCGCGCACTGCTGATTTGAGTCTGCGCCATCAGCGGCGCGCTGATGACCGCAGACAGCGCTGTAAACATCATGGCCAGCGCGGCAAGAGCCGGCCTGAACCGTGGCGCTGTTAGATGAGTCAAAAGTCTAACGTTCAGCACGTTCTATTCCCCATAAGTTCCAGCGACGCATCCTGTTGCAGACGCTGCAGCAAACACTTGCCTCGCTTCGTTGATGCCTGAAGCGAAATAATCCTGCCCGCGCCTTCCGGGCGCAGGCGTAAATAGAGATCAGGTTCCGGTAGAAGCGCTCCGCCTTTCTCAGGCCACTCCACCAAACAGACGACAGAGCTCTGAAAATAGTCCCGGATACCCATGAATTCGAGCTCCTCAGGGTCTCCAAGTCGATACAGATCGAAGTGATAGACGGCCGGAGAGAGCATTTCGTATGGCTCGACCAAAGTATAAGTCGGGCTTTTGACCCGGCCATCATGACCCATGGCCTGAATCAGTCCCCGGCTGAATGTCGTCTTACCGGCTCCCAGCGGACCCGTCAGAAACACTATTGCACCGCCCTCACCCTGCAGTGCAGCGGCGAGCGACTTTCCGCAAACCAGAGTCTGCTCCTCATCCGCCAGTATCAGTTCCACTGACCGAGACTCAACCATTTCAGCTTTCCTGCACAGCGTGGTGGCGACCATAGGCTTGCTCGACAGGCGCCAGCACCGCGGGTACAAATTCCACCACATCGGTCGGCAGCAAACCCATAAAGCCGAGCTTTTCGGAAGCGAGCCTGGCCGCTTCGAGATGAAGCGCTGCCGCCAGCGTAGCGGCTTCCAGAAATGACAATTTCTGCCCGACAAGACTTCCCACCAGCCCCGCCAGAACATCGCCCATCCCGCCGGTCGCCATGCCTGGATTGGCGCCGATGATGATACGGGTCTCCGAACCACACGCCAGCACTGTGCCTGCGCCTTTCAAAAGACAGATTCCGCCGTAGCGCCGACTGATTTCAGCGGCTGCGCCAAGTCTGTCGTTTTCAATGTCAGCGACCGAGCATCCCAGCAATCGGGCGGCTTCACCTGGATGAGGCGTAAGCACCTGTTCGGAAAACGGGTCTGCTTGCTTGCTTGCCATCAGGTTGAGCGCATCCGCGTCCAGAACTCGCGGTTTGCCGGAAGCGATCACCTGTTGGAGCATCTGCTGGCCCCAGGCCTTCTGACCAATACCCGGCCCGCACACCACCACATCTGCGGCTTCCAACAGTTCCTGCAGATCAATCCCGTGCTCGACGCCCCGCACCATCACGGAAGGGAAACGCGCCAGCATCGGCATGGTGTGCTCGGGACGCGTCGCGAGTGTCACCCGCCCGGCCCCTGCTCGCGACACCGCTTCAGACACCATGAGCCCAGCCCCGCCAAATCCACGGTCGCCAGCCACAACCAGCACCGTTCCAAAACTGCCTTTATGGGCCGTTCGACGACGCTGGGGTATGAGTACTGCGGCTCTGGGCCAGCGGTAGGCCTGAGCGGCAGGTTGCTCGCCGGCCCGGGCACTATCGGAACTGACGCCCAGGTCGTCGTAAATGACATCGCCGCTGTATTCAGCGCCCTGCCCGGTGTACAAGCCCACTTTGTCGGCGATGAAGGTGACTGTGCAGGTCGCGCGCACAGCGTCACTGGCGACGGATCCATCGCTGGCGTTCAGTCCGGAGGGCACGTCCAGGGCCAGAATCGGAAGGTCTGACCCGTTGCACCGGCCGACCAGATCGTCAAAAGGCGCTCTGAGCGGTCCATCGACGCCGGTGCCGAGCATGGCATCGACGATCAGTCCGGCTTCACTGAATACTCTGGCTTTATCGTCCGCTGAAAGCTCTGACCAGAGAACAATTTCGACACCATCAGAGCGGGCCTGATCGCGGGCTCTGGCCGCATCACCGGACAATTCGCTAGGCTCTCGCGCGGCTACGCAACAGACCGGCACATTGTGGCGGGCACAGCTCGCGGCCATCAGGTATCCATCTCCGGCGTTGTTACCTGATCCGCAGAATACGGTGATCAGTCCCGGCTCGGTCCAGCATTTGCGCATCCGGCGAAAAGCCGCCGACGCCGCTCGGGTCATCAGCTCAAAACCGGAATAGCCACAATCGTCGATCAGAAAACGGTCTATTTTTCGAACAGCATCGGCCACATACAGGCTTTCTGATAAGCTGGTGGCGCTAAACGGCTCAGACACGACGGGCTCCAGAGCAAGAATTTGCATTAACTGATACTGCCAGTGGTCTGTTGAGCATAGCAAAATGACCGAAAAGGTCACAATTTAAACGATTCGTCATTCCCGCCTGCCCATGTCCGATCCTTCGCACTCGTCCGATTATCTGCTGGAGCTCAGTCGACAGATCCCAGAATGGGCTCGCGAACTGGGTTTTGACCAGTCAGGAATTACCCTTCCTGATACCGGCGAACATGCCCGTCGTCTCAACGAATGGCTGGATCAGGGGCTGCACGGTGAAATGCATTACATGGCTGATCACGGCGTCAAACGACACGAGCCGCGAGCACTCATACCGGGCACGCAGCGCGTCATCTCCGTCACCATGAACTATCTGCAGGCGCCGGATTCGCCCGGCGAACAGCTGCGGCAACCGGAAAAGGCCTATATATCCCGATACACTCTTGGCCGGGACTACCACAAGCTGATTCGCAAACGCCTCACCCACTTGGCTAAAAAGATCGATGACGCCCTGTCCGGCTACGATTACCGCGCCTTCGTTGACAGTGCGCCCGTCATGGAGCGCGCACTGGCCCAGCAGGCAGGCCTGGGTTGGATCGGTAAAAACACCATGCTGCTGAATCGCAAGGCGGGTTCTTTCTTCTTTCTGGGCGAGATCTTCACTTCCGCCCCCCTTCCCGTCAGCGAGCCTTTCGAGCAGGAACACTGCGGCCGCTGTACCGCCTGCCTGACCAAATGTCCGACTGATGCGTTTGCAGGTCCCTATGTCTTGGACGCACGCCGATGCATCAGTTATCTGACGATCGAGCTGAAAGGCCGGATCCCTGAAGAGTTGAGACCGCTGATGGGAAACCGGGTGTTTGGTTGCGACGATTGCCAGCTCGTATGCCCGTGGAATCGCTTCAGCAAACCGACCAGCGAGCCGGACTTTGCGCCACGCCACGGATTAGACACTGCTGGGCTGATCGAGCTGTTTCTCTGGTCGGAGGAAGAATTTCTTGAGAAAACCGCCGGCTCAGCGATTCGCCGCACCGGCTACGAAGGATGGCTTCGAAATCTCGCTGTCGGCCTTGGCAATGCGCCCACCACTATCCCGGTGATTGAAGCGCTCAAAGCTCGGGCGGACCAGCCTTCCGAACTGGTCCGCGAGCACGTGCAATGGGCGCTGAAACAGCATCAACAGCCAGACTCGCGCTAAGCCATCGAACGACTCCTGATGCAACCCTTGGAGCCCCTGGTTACGACATCCTGAAGAATGTGTCCCGGTAGTGCTGCAATTCAGCTATGGAATCGCGAATGTCGTCCAGCGCCAGATGCGTGCCTTTTTTCTTTACGCCATCCAGTACTGCCGGATTCCAGCGTCGCGCTAGTTCCTTGACCGTACTGACATCGAGGTTTCGATAGTGGAAGAAATCTTCCAGTTCAGGCATGTACTTCACCAGAAAACGACGATCCTGCCCGATGCTGTTGCCACACAGAGGTGATTCACCCTTTTGCAGATGCTCGCGCAGAAAAGCCAGAGTCTGCTGTTCAGCCTGCTGCTCACTCACAGTACTCTCCTGAACCCGGCGCGTGAGGCCAGTGCCTCCGTGGGTGGTCTGGCACCATTCGTCCATGGCATCCAGTAGTGACTGGGGCTGGCTGATCGCAATGACCGGCCCTTCCGCAATGAGATTCAGATGATCGTCAGTGACGATGGTCGCGATTTCGATGATTCTTTCTTTCTCCGGGTCCAGCCCGGTCATTTCCAGATCAATCCAGACCAGTCGGTTATTCTGGGCCATTGGCATGCTCCATTTGGGGCCCGGGCATCTTCTATTCCTGCTCGATGAGAGGCTGTCCCGGGCAAATTGGCGTAAGTAGAGAGTATGATGGCACATCCCGCCGTCGCAGACAGAACAGGGCTGAAAACGGCTCTCCCTTTAAGGGAGCTTCTGATTAACACCGGACAAATTCCAGGCTATGGCGAAGCGCAAACTGAGCAAACAGCAGAAATGGCGCATTGAGAAAATTCAGGAAGAGCGCTCTGCCCGTGCCCGGCGCAAGGAGCGGAGCATTGATGATCAGTTGGCAGGCGGCGACCTCGGGCCGGAACAGGCGGGCCTGATCATCGCCCATCACGGTCAGCAACTGGAAGTGGAAGCGCTTGAAGGCGAGCGGCGCGGTGATCGGGTCCGATGTTTTGTACGCGCCAACATCGAAAGCCTGGTGACCGGTGATCAGGTCGTCTGGCGAGCCGGAGCCGAAAGCCTCGGCGTGATTGTGGCCCGCTCCGATCGAAGCTCTCTGCTGCAGAGGCCGGATAAATATGGCCAGCTCAAACCGGTCGCCGCCAACATTGATCACATCATTCTGGTGCTGGCACCTGAACCCGAACCCCACGATAACTTGATCGACCGATATCTGGTGGCTGCGGAAAACACCGAAATCCCTGCGGTTCTGCTGTTCAACAAAACAGATCTGATAGGGCCTCACAACGCCGAAGCCATCGATGCGCTGCTCAATCAGTATGAGTCGCTCGGATATCCGGTGGTTCGTACCAGCGCGCTCAAAAGCGCTGAGGACGACAATCTTGACCCAGCCGTCGACGCACTGGTTCGGGACCAGACCAGCGTTTTCGTGGGTCAGTCAGGCGTGGGGAAATCGTCGATTATCGACCGGCTTTTACCCGGACAGACGCTTAAAGTGGGCGCTGTTTCAGAAAGTACGGGCAAAGGTATCCATACCACGACGACCGCCCGGCTGTTCCATATTCCCGGCGGAGGCCGACTGATTGATTCGCCTGGCATTCGCGAATTCGGTCTCTGGCATATGACGGCTGCGGAAATCGAGTTTGGCTTCCGCGACATCCGTAACCTCACACCACTGTGCCGCTTCCGCAACTGTCGCCACGAAAGCGAGCCTGGCTGCGCGCTCGACGCCGCGATCGAGCAGGGTCAGCTCAGTGCCGCCCGACTGCACAGCTTTCGGAGAATCATGCGGGAAATGGAAGAAAGCGACGTGCGGGCTTTCCGCGAGGAGTAACGCGCTGCCGGTTCACGCCGAGCAGCCCCCGCGGCGCGATAGCTGCACGTGCTCGCTACCGGGCTTGCCCTACCAGTTAAGATCTTCCGAGGTGGGGGCTGGCTTGGGTTTAGACCAATCGCCTGACTTCAGAAGATCCTCCGCGGCGGACTGCTCTGCCTCAGTTGGTGCGGTGGCATCAATGAGCGTCTGGTCGCCGGCAGATTTGCGCGCCTTCTGGCGGATGTCAGCTTCTGCTTTTTTATTCAGAACGATGATCGCGATCCGGCGATTGACCGGCGCAAGCGGATCATTAACCTCGAACAGGACTGCGTCCGCGAGCCCAACGACTCGGGCAATCTGATCCGCGTCCACACCGCCAGCGGCCATCGCGCGACGAGCAGAGTTTGCGCGGTCTGCGGACAACTCCCAGTTGGTGTAGCCAGGGCGGCCACCAAAAGGACTCGCATCAGTGTGACCTGTAATACTGAGTTTGCGCCCTGCTGAACGCAGCAATTTGGCCAGCTCGAAGAGAATATCCTGGGAGTAGTACTTCAGCTGGGCGCTGCCACTATCAAACATCGGGCGCTGGGAACGATCCACAATCTGAATCCGAAGTCCTTCCTCGGTGATGTCCAGCAACAACTGATCTTTGTACTTGCTCAGCGTCTCGCTTTGATCAATTTTTTCCTTGAACTCCTGCAGCAGTTGCTGCATTTTCCGCTGCTCAATCACATCCGCCATCTCGGTGATGCGATCTTCCTGAATTCGCAGGGTGTTGGGCGCCTCATCCGCGCTGCTGGACTCGATCACCGAAGCACTGCCTTCAAGGTCAACCGGATTCGGGCTACCACCGTCCTCAAAGCCAATGGGATCTCTGAAGTATCCCTCAACCGCCCGCTTCTGCTCCGGTGTACCGTTAGTGGTCAACCAGAGAACCAGAAAGAAGGCCATCATCGCGGTTGCGAAATCCGCGAAGGCGACCTTCCAGGAGCCACCGTGATGCCCCCCATGAATCTTTTTGACCCGCTTGACGACTATCCGTTTGGATTCCATATCACCTGCCGTCAGCGACCGCTGGCACCTTTGGAGCGCACATGATCGTTCAGCTCCTGGAAGGTGGGACGATCATCACTGGGGAGCGTCTTGCGACCAAATTCAATCGCGATTTGGGGGGCCTGGCCGGTCAGCGTCGCCAGAATGGAAGCCTTCACGCATTCATAGGCCCGCAGTTCGGTTCGGGCCCGATGCTCCAGCGCGATACCGGCAGGCCCGACAAAACCGTAACCCATGAAAATCCCCAAAAAGGTCCCGACGAGAGCCGCCGCTACACTCAATCCAATTTTTTCTGGGCCTTCTGACATGAAGTTCATGGTGATCACAATACCCAGTACTGCAGCAACAATACCCAGCCCCGGCAAAGCGTCAGCGATCTTGCCAACCGCATGGGCCGGTTCCATCAGTTCCTGCTCGCGAGTGTCGATCTCAGCATCCATCAGGCCTTCGAGCTCGTGGGCTTCGAGGCTGCCTGCGCTGATGATACGCAGATAGTCGGTGATGAATGCCTGCAGTGCCTCGGCTTTCATCACTGCGGGATAGGCATTGAACAGTGGGCTGTCCTTGGGATTATCAATATCTTCTTCGATTGCCATCACCCCCTGCTTTCTCGACTTGTCGAAGGCGTCATGCAGCATGCTCAACAGATCGGTGTAGAAAGCTTTGTTGTAGCGAGACCCGAGAAACAGGCCGAAAATGCCTTTAAGCACCTCTTTGATCAGATGCCAGGGATTGGAAATGATGAATGAACCAATGGCGGCGCCGAAGATAATCAGTATTTCCGTAGGCTGCCAAAGCACCAGTAGGTTGCCCCCGTGCAGGACGTACCCGCCCAGAACAGAGGCAAAAACAATAACAGCGCCGATGATCAGGAACATGAAACCTCAGAGTCCAGTGGCTGTTGCTGGAGGACGCAGTAGCCGTCGCTAAAGATTGCTGAAGAACCCAGCCCGGCAAATCCCTAAAAATATAGCAACGACTCTGCATTCCCGCTAAGTCATGCCACGGATCAGCTTTCACGGCACCGGCACCAGAGGCTCAGATCGAAGCCGGCAGTGAAAATAACTGAACGAGTTTGATAAACTCGCGGCTCTTTTTTTGCGGAAGCGGCCCCATGCGCAACAAGCTCTTTGTAATGAGCCAATATCTGGCTCCCCAGCTCACTCTCTCTCGCCTGGCGGGCCGCTTGGCGGATCTGGAACACCTGCCTCCGGCGCTACGCCATCGTTTTATCCAGTGGTTCATCAACCGCTACGGCGTCGAGATGAGCGAGGCTGAAGATCCCGACTTCCGTAACTACCCAAGCTTCAATAGTTTTTTTACACGCCCCCTGAAAACGGGAGCGCGGCCGATTGAGGAAGATTCCAGAGCACTGGTCAGTCCAGTCGACGGAACCATTTCTCAGCTGGGAAAGATTGATGGCGGGCAGATTTTTCAGGCCAAAGGCCATCATTTTGATCTGGATACTTTGCTCGGCGGCATTCGCGACCTGGGCAAGCCCTTTCGCAACGGTCAGTTCATGACCATCTACCTCGCGCCCCGAGACTATCACCGCATCCACATGCCCTTGGCGGGGCGCCTCACCGACATGGTGTATGTACCCGGCAAACTGTTTTCAGTGAATCCGGTAACCGCGGCTAACGTGCCGAGTCTGTTCGCCCGCAACGAGCGGGTCGTCACCCTGTTTGAAACCGAGCAGGGCCCTATCGGGATGGTGCATGTCGGCGCGATGATCGTCGGTAGCGTGGAGACCGTGTGGGCGGGCATTGTCGCGCCAGGCGGCACCGGTGGTAACGGCGCAAGAACTGTTCAGCACCGCCAGTACACCGCTGATCAGGATGACGTAAAACTGAGCAAGGGCGCTGAGATGGGACGGTTCCGATTAGGCTCAACAGTCATCCTGCTGCTACCGGAGGGCATGGCGAGCTGGAACGACAATCTGGAAAGTGGCTCGACGCTGAGAATGGGCGAGGCCATGGCGCAGCTGAAGTAAGCTCAGACCCGCTCTGCCGGAAAAGTCAGCACGTCGCTGATATCGGTGGTGCCAAGCTTCAGCATAAGCAGTCGATCAAGCCCCAGTGCGACGCCTGCACAGTCAGGCATGCCAGCCTGCAGCGCGGCCAGCAAATTCGGATCAGACTCCAGTTCATCCTTCCCCATCAACCTGCGCTGGCGATTGTCCTCAGCGAAACGTCGGGCCTGCTCCGCCGGGTCCGTCAGTTCCCAGTAGCCGTTGCATAACTCCAGCCCGCCTATGTAGAGCTCAAATCGATGGGCCGTGGCATGACGGCCGCTGCCCTTTATCCGGGCCAGCGCTGCCTGGGAGGCGGGAAAATCAGTCAGAAAGAAAGGCGGCGCAGAGGCTAGCTTTGGCTCAATCTCATGGGTGAGGAGCAGATTCAGACAGTCGTCCCGGCCCAGACTCTCGGAAAGCTCCCCGCTGACCCACTCAGCACTTTTTGCCTGCAATGCCTCAGTAGAGATGCTCATCGGATCAATACCGGCGTGATCGCAGAAGAGATCCTGATAACGAATTCTCGCTGGCACCTCACAACCCAGGAAACCGCAGACCAGATCAGCCGTTTCGCTCATCAGATCCGCATCGGTGAACCCTGGCCGATACCACTCCAACATGGAAAATTCGGGATTGTGACGACGGCCCCGCTCACCATCGCGAAATACTCGCGCCACCTGATAGATGGGGCCAGAACCGGCAGCGATCAGACGTTTCATGGGATATTCGGGGGACGTCTGCAACCAGCCACCGTTTTCAAGAAACGACGCGCGGGCACCGACACTATCTATATGGGGATCGGTGATGCCGTAACGGCCGAGAACGGGCGTCTCAACCTCCAGCACCTGACGCAGACTGAAGAAATTCCGAAGGTACCCAAGTAGAGCAGCCCGCTGAACTATCGCCTCCTGAGAGGCGGCGGGCTGCCAGAGCAAACCTGACTCTGAAGGTTCAGGCATAGATCAGAAAGCGGCGAGAATCAGGAAGACTTCACACGGCTGACGTATTCGCCGCTACGGGTGTCCACTTTAAGAACTTCGCCGATCACGATGAACAGAGGCACGCTGACCACTGCGCCCGTGCTGAGCGTCGCCGGTTTGGAGCCGCCCTGGGCGGTGTCTCCTTTCATGCCGGGATCGGTATCCACGACTTCAAGCTCTACAAAGTTCGGAGGAGAAACTGACAGAGGTGAACCGTTGTAAAGAGTCACGGTGTATACGTCCTGCTCCTTGAGCCACTTCATACAGTCGCCCACCGCTTTTTCGTCCGCAGGATACTGTTCGAACGAGCCGTCGGTCGCCATGAAGTGCCAGAATTCGCCGTCGGTATAGAGATATTCCATTTCCCGGTCCATCACGTCGGCGGCCTCGAGGCTTTCACCCGACTTGAAGGTACGTTCCCACACCCGGTTGGACATGAGGTTCCGCAGTTTGACCCGGTTGAATGCCTGCCCTTTACCGGGCTTTACGAATTCGTTGTCGAGGATCACGCAGGGATCGCCGTCGAGCAAAACCTTAAGACCGCCGCGAAATTCGTTGGTAGAATAAGACGCCATGAAAGAGAACCCTGAAATGAAGCTGTCTGAATTGTTAAGGCCGACATGATACAGCGTTTCGCTGCTGCGATAGAAGTCCACCAGAGCGACACAGAAACCGGCTGGCAGCAGATTCTTCAATCCGCCTCTTTGACGGTCGCGGAATTACTCGAACAACTTGACCTGCCCCCCTCCCAATGGGCAGAAGGCGCCAGGCTCGGTCACGAGCTGTTTCCTGTGCGCGTTCCCGCGCCCTATCTGGCCAGAATCGAGCGCGGCAATCCCGCCGATCCTCTGCTTCGGCAAATTCTTCCCGTATTGGACGAAAGTCAATCGAATGAAGGCTTTGTGGCCGATCCACTGGAAGAATTCCGGTTCGAGGCGGGGCCGGGACTCATTCGCAAATATCAGAGCCGCGCACTTATTGTCGTGACCGGGCACTGTGCCATTAACTGTCGCTACTGTTTTCGACGCCACTTCCCCTATCAGGATCACCGACTAAGCCCGGAAAGGCGTGAGGAAATCATCCAGGCTCTCGCTCAGTCCCCGGAAATCAACGAAGTGATCCTCAGCGGCGGAGATCCGTTGATGGCCCCCGACAGCCTGCTTGGTGATTGGCTGGAGCGGCTGGCCCAACTTCCGACTATCCGCAGAGTTCGATTCCACACGCGGCTGCCTGTGGTCATCCCCCAGCGGATTACCAAGTCATTTCTGGATTTGATGTCAATCGGCGCCTCTCGAAAGGTCATGGTATTGCATATCAATCATTCTGCGGAGATCGACGACGCTGTGCGTGAGGCTGCCGCCAGGCTCCTGCAGGCTGGTGTGCTGTTACTGAACCAGAGCGTATTGCTCAAAGGAGTGAATGACGATGCAGAAACCTTGACCATGCTGAGCGAAGACCTCTTCGACGCCGGTATCCTGCCCTATTATCTGCATGCTTTCGATTCGGTGGCTGGCGCTCATCATTTCGCACTGCCCGATCAGCGTGCAATCGAAATCAGCGAACAGGTTCGCGCGCGGTTGCCGGGATTTCTTGCGCCCCGTCTAGTTCGGGAAGTGCCAGGCGCAGAATCGAAAACCCCTCTCGACTTCTAGACAGCCTCAATTCCGGACAATCCACCGACTCTACTGAAGTCAGCTACTGCGGAAAGTCCGGACGCGTCTCCTTTCAATTTACGTTTGCTAACTCTGGCTTTCCTCAAAGTCTTTGCTATTTTAGAGGAACAGGGCCTGGGCAGTAAAAACATGTAATTGGTAGCTTTTTACCCCGATCCGGGCAGTTCAACGGGCCTGACACGCGGCGACCTATTTGATGGATGGAAAGACTTTCAAACCCGACCTGGCCATCACCGAGCAGAAAACCAGCAGCCTATCCTTTTGTGAAGCGACGCCGAAAGCGCTTCAGGCTTGGACGGCCAAACTGCCTGTGGCCAATATCGGCGAGACCTCGCGGCTCCTGTACCACGGTATTATCGAGCTGAACCAGATGATTATGGCGCCCCAGCAGCGCCTGTCACTGCTTGAGATCCTGCGTCCCAGGATTCGGTTTGTCTGCGCAGAACTGGCTCGCCACTACCTCGGCCTGGCCGTCGATCTGCCAGAAAAGCAGCGAAAGATCGCAAACCTTTCCATGGCGCTGCATCAGCACCTCGCGAACGGTTACAAGGCCTGTATCCTTGATTTTGTTGACCAGGGCAACGTCGCCAAAACCGGACAGAGCGTCGCACTGGCGGCTCATCGCACGCTGACTGAACTGGGACAGGTTATCCTGCGGTGTCACCAGTTGTACCGTCCAATTGCCGTCCGGCATTGGCTCGAATGCCACAGCATCTTTACCTTTGTGCTCAGCCGGGATCTCGATCATCTGGTGATTGAAGACGAAACTCTGAAGCATTCGGGTCGCAGCGCCATCAGTGACTGCTACAAGCGCATTCTGCTACTTGGCTGTTCGCGACCCAACCAGCTCAGACAGAACGAGCTGGCACAGATCTTTGAACTGTTTGAAGTCTGGACGCAACACAGCAAGTGCAGCCATGAGTTGCGCGAGTCCGCTCTGTTTATCGTCGACGCGCGCAGCGATAACGCCCCGCAGTACCGCAGTCTGGTTGAGCCTGAAGATATCACTGAGGAGTGGTTCGGTTTCGACACCAAGGCCATTGCCCGACTGCTTGAGGACTACCTGGATGGCCACCTGTCCGGCAACGCAGAGCTGATCAGAACGCCGCTTGCGCTGCCCGTGTCCATTTCCGATACGCTGCTTGAACACCTGCGCCAGGCGCTCGGAAATCTGTCAAAGCGCAGCTTCAACCGGATTTCCAGCAAGGGTCACCTAGATGTCTGCGTCGGTCTCACCAACACCCATTACTTCGTCGCTAACGAAACACCGTTCTCAAACTTTGTGGCGGCCAACCTTCACCAGGCAGAAGAGGATGAAGACGAAAGTAATGTTTTTCTACGGACCGATCGCAACGCCGACCCCTGGCAGAACTCTTTTGACGCGGGCTCGTCAGACCGCGCTCTCTCCGACGCACCTATACAGTTCCGCGGCACAGGCGGCGTAGCGGCACCCGCCGGTCCCGATCAGAAACGGCCCACGGCCTACCGGACCCAACTGGTCAATACCAGTCCAGGAGGCTACTGCATCCGCTGGGACACGGAGATGCCGGCCAACCTGCAGACCGGTGAGCTTGTCGGTGTTCGTGAGCAGTCCACTCATCCCTGGAGTCTGGCCGTTGTCCGCTGGATTCGTCAGGTGCGGGGAAATGGCACTCAGCTGGGCATCGAACTGCTTGCTCCCAGCGCTTCGCCCTGTGGGGTCAGACTGATTCACAAGGTCGGGAACAGCAGCGAATACTTGCGCGCCCTGCTTCTGCCAGAAATTCCTGCGGTCAAGCAGAAAGCGACGCTGATCACCCCGCGCCTGCCCTTTAAAACCGGCAGTCGTATTTCCATGCTTCACGACGGCCAGGAGGGACAGGGAATTCTGGGTGAGCAGATCGTCGCCACCGGCAGCATCAGTCAGTTTGAGCTGAAGCTGACGGGCCGCCTCACGCCCCAGTCGTCCGAACCCAAGGGAAGCAAAGGTGACAAGGGCGGCAATACCAGCGGCGACGAATTCGATTCGTTGTGGCCGTCACTTTGACGGCGTTCGCCTGACCATTCTGTAAACCTCCCAGCGGTGTCATCTGCCTCAGAATTGGTGGCTCCGCTGGTCTCCATTCGGGACACTACGTGGCCAATCAAAAGCAGACACGAACCGCCCGCATTCTGATTCTCGAGTCCTCGCAGAACGACGCAGAAGCTGTCGTTAACCTTCTCCGCAATGCCGGGCAAGCGACACGGGCCCACAGGATCACCAGCGCGGAAGACCTCAATGAATCGCTGGAAGCGAGCCAGTGGGATCTCTGTCTGGCACGCGAAGGCGAGGTGCAACCATCACCCGACGAAGTTCTCGCGGCCATTCGCAAGCGAAAGCTGGATATCCCCTTTGTGCTCCTGCTGGCGGAACACAATCCCGACCGCACCGTGGCGATGCTGAACTCAGGTGCAGCCGACGCGGTGATTTTTGATCACCATCAGCATTTGCTCAGGATCATGCAACGGGAAATTGGGGCGCGGGAAGCCAGAGATAAATGCGAACAGTTGACCAACCAACTGGCCAAGACAGAAGAACGCTGCAAGCTGCTGCTTGAGAGCAGCCGCGAAGCCATCGCCTATGTCGATGACGGCATGCATATCTATGCCAATCCGGCCTACATGAAGCTGATGGGTTTTGACGATCTCGACGATCTCATCTGCGTACCGTTTCTGGACCTGCTTGCTGACGGACATCAGGAAGACTACCGCAATTTTGTGCGGGACTTTGCCGAGTCCCAGGAAGACGGACAGCAGCTTGCCGTCACGTTACACCCCGCCGAAGGTGCCGAATTCCCGGCCGATTTGTTTGTGTCCCATGCGACCTATGACGGCGATGATTGCGCACAACTGCTGGTCCGCAAAACTCAGAATGGGGATGAGCTAGCCGAACGTCTGCGGCAATTGCAGCGGGAGGATCAGTTAACCGGACTCTTCAGCCGCCAGTATTTTATGCAATCGCTTGAGAGCGTGATCGAACAGGCGGCCCGGGACAACGTGCCTGCCGCCCTCGCCTATGTCTCCCTGGATCGATTCGTCCGCATCAAGGCTGATCATGGTCTGGCGGGAGGAGATGCGGTACTGGCGCAGATCGCCGATCTGTTCAGATCCCACTTCCCGGAAAACTCTCTGGTCGCACGGCTCGGGGATGATGCTTTTGGCGTCCTCTGCTCGGACTGTACGCCGAAAGATTTCACTGAGCTCTGTCAGAGCTTCCTCAAAACGGTCGCGGATCATGTCTTTCAGCATGAAAGTCGCAGCATTCAACTGACACTGAGCATCGGCATTGCGCCGATCAACGAGCACTCTCCCGAAAGAAACGCACTGCTTTCTCGCGCTCACCAATTATCGGAAGACGCCCACGAGAAAGGCGGCGACGGCAACAAGGGCAACAACCTCAAGTACTACGAAGCCAGTCTCGACAACGTAGAAAGTGAAGCGGGAATGATCGAGCTCATCTCTGCGGCACTGGACGAAGACCGCTTCCGTCTGCTGTTCCAGCCAGTGATCAATCTGCGCGGCGAAGAAGACGAACACTACGAAGCTTTCGTCAGATTGATGGATGGGGATAACAATGAGATCGCTCCCCTGGAATTTCTCCCGCCCAAAGGCGCCGCGGCGCTGGCCACTCGGATTGACCGCTGGGTAATTCTGCAAACTATCCGCCAGTTGGCAGGCCATCGCTCAAAAGGGCATGACACCCGGCTGTTCCTGAATCTGACGACCGAGTCGATTCTGGATGAAACTCTGCCGGAATGGCTCGAACGGGCTCTGACTGCGGCCAAGTTACCGGGAGACTCGCTGATATTCCAGATTCAGGAGAACCAGGCGAGTGCCTTTATCAAGCAGGCGCAAGTTTTTGCTAAAGCCGTGAGAGGATTGAAGAGTAAAGTGTCTTTGAGCCAGTTCGGGAAAGAATCAGACCCCTACAAGCTCCTTAAGCACATCGAAGTTGACTACATCAAATTCGACGGCAGTTTCACCGCGCGCCTGCAGGACGATGCTGAAGCCAGGGAAACTCTGAAGACAATGGTCAGCGAGCTTCAGGAGCGTGGGATGGTTACGGTGATTCCGTTTGTGGAGAATGCGAGCACTCTGGCGACACTCTGGCAAGCCGGCGCCAACTACATTCAGGGCTACTACGTGCAGGAGCCTGTGCCCGAAATGAACTACGACTTCGGGGACTGACCTCGTCCAGTCACACTATACAAGGTCAGCGCTGCAAGCCAGTTAAGGCCGGGTTTCCGAAGCACCGGCGGCAAGTCTGCTGTCGCTTTCCCGGTATCCCAGCAGATATAGCACCGCATCCAGTCCCAGAGTGGATATGGCGTGCTTGGCAGATTCCTTGACCAGGGGCTTGGCTCGAAAGGCGACGCCCAGGCCCGCCTGACTCAGCATCGGAAGATCATTGGCGCCGTCACCCACGGCAATCACCTGCTCCCTGGACACATTCTCCCTCGCCGCAATTTCCAGCAGCAGTTCAGCTTTGCGGCGGCCATCAACGACAACACCACTGACCTGCCCGGTCACTTTGCCGTCGGCTATCTGCAGTTCATTGGCGTGCACATAGTCAATGCCGAGCCGTTTCTGAAGGAAACGTGCAAAGTAGGTAAAACCACCGGAGAGAATCGCCGTGCGATATCCCAGGGCCTTGAGCGTGCCAATCAGACGCTCAGCGCCTTCGGTGAGTCTCAGGCTGTTGGCGATTTCCTCAAGCACTGATTCATCCAGACCTTTGAGCAACGACAGCCGTTCGGCAAAACTCTGACTGAAGTCCAATTCACCTCGCATAGCCCGCTCGGTGATCTCTGCAACCTGAGGCCCGACGCCTGCCACTCGCGCCAGTTCATCGATCACTTCTGCTTCAATCAGTGTCGAGTCCATATCGAACACCACCAGACGACGGTTACGACGAAAGATGGAGTCCTCCTGGAAAGCCACGTCGACGTTAAGCTCACCTGCCAGATTGAGAAAGTCTTTACGCAGAAGATCCAGATTCTCAGGCGTACCCCGCACTGAAAATTCAACACAGGCAATCCCGGAGCTCGAGGGCTGCAAAGCAGGTCGAGCGGAAAGTCGGGTGATGTTATCTATGTTCAGACCATGACGGGCCGTAATGCCGGAGACCCGGGCAATCTGTTCAGCGGTCATGTCCCGCGAAAGCAGGGTGACGATGTAGCAGGCGCGGTTTCGGCCCTCTGCCCACTTGTCGTAGTCCTGATCCGATATCGGTGCAAAGCGCACCTGCAGATCCAGTGAATGCAAATGAAACAGCAGATCCCTGATCACCGGAGACGATTCAGCGCCATCGGGGATCTGAGCCAGAATGCCCCAAGTGAGGTGATCATGAATAACGGCCTGACCAATATCGAGAATCCGTACCTGATAGCGGCCCATGATTCCCGTGATTTCCGAGGTCAGGCCGGGTTTGTCACGGCCCGAGACATTGATGAGTACCACTTCACTCACTGGACGGACCCTCGTTGCCTGGTGATTGGAATCCTGACTCCTCGGCAGCGGAGGCGCGCGTCTCAGGCTGCGTCACCGTTACCCGATCGACCCGCTGCAGGCCGCGGGGCAGCTTGTGCCCTCGCCGACCTCGCTCGCCGATATAATGTTCCAGATCACTGAACCTCAGTGTCATATGGCGCTTACCCGCATGCAGCGTGATGGAGTCTGTGGCCGCCATGACCACAGCGGCCACCATGTATTCCTCGCGGTTCTGCACCCGGGCACTGGGGATGGACAGAATTTTGTTGCCCTTACCCTTGGCCAGTTGCGGCAGCTCTTCAAGCGGGAAGACCAGCATACGGCCTTCGTTGGAAACAGCGGCCAGATAAAGTGTTTCGTCACGGACCGGCACAGCCACAGGATCCATCACGTTCGCACCTTTGGGTACCGACACCAGCGCCTTGCCGTTGCGGTTCTTGCTGATCATATCGCCAAGCGTGGCCACGAACCCATAGCCCGCGTCAGTCATCAGCAGCACTCGCTGCTCGGCGTCGCCCAGTATCAGCCCGGTGAAAGTAGCACCGGAGGGTGGGTTGACCCGCCCAGTCAACGGTTCCCCCTGCCCTCTTGCCGAAGGCAGGGAGTGAGCCATCAGGCTGTAACTGCGACCGGTTGAGTCGATAAAAATCGCCTGCTGGTTGTTACGACCCTTCGCACTGAGCGAAAAGCTGTCTCCCGCTTTATAGCTGAGGCCAGACGGATCAATATCATGACCTTTGGCAGCGCGGACCCAGCCCTTTTCTGAAAGCACCACGGTGACAGGATCATTGGATACCAGGTCCTGCTGACTGAACGCTCTGGCCTCTTCCCGTTCGACAATCGGCGAGCGGCGGTCGTCGCCGTAAGTCTCAGCATCGGCGATCAGTTCTGACTTGATCAGATTGGTCAGCTTTTTCTCGGAACCCAGGATTGACTGGAGCTTGTCACGCTCAGCGCTCAATTCATCCTGCTCACCGCGAATCTTCATTTCCTCGAGCTTGGCCAGATGCCGCAGCTTGAGTTCGAGAATCGCTTCAGCCTGATCCGGAGAGAGACCGAACTGCTTCATGAGTTCCTGTTTCGGCTCGTCCTCGTAACGAATAATACGGATCACCTCGTCGATATTGAGGTAGGCGATCAGCAAGCCTTCGAGGATGTGCAGCCGCGCCAGAACCCTGTCGAGACGGAACTGCAGTCGCCGGGTTACCGTGGTGCGGCGATAGGCCAGCCATTCGGTCAGCAGGGTTACCAGATCCTTGACCGCCGGGCGTCCGTCATTGCCGATCACATTGACATTGACCCGGTAGCTTTTCTCCAGATCGGTACTGGCGAACAGGTGAGCCATCAGCTCCTGCTGATTGACCCGGTTTGAGCGGGGAATAATCACCAGACGTGTAGGATTCTCATGGTCGGACTCGTCGCGCAGGTCGGCGACCATGGGCAGTTTCTTGGCCTGCATCTGCTGGGCGATCTGCTCAAGCACCCGGTTACCCGAAACCTGGTGTGGCAAATCCGTGACGACGATATCGCCATCCTCACTGACCCATCGTGCTCGCATCTTCAGGGAACCGCGACCAGTGCTGTACATCTGCAGCAGGTCTTTCCGGGGCGTGATGATTTCTGCCCCGGTAGGAAAATCAGGGCCTTTGATATGCTCACAGAGATCCTCAACCGTGCTCTTCGGTGCCTCTAGAAGGCGGACGCAGGCCGAAGTGACCTCCCGGACATTGTGGGGCGGGATATCCGTCGCCATGCCCACCGCAATGCCCGTGGTGCCGTTTAACAGGACGTGGGGCAATCGGGCCGGGAGCGTTGAGGGTTCATCCAGGGTGCCATCAAAGTTGGGGACCCAGTCGACAGTACCCTGCCCCAACTCGCTGAGCAGCACTTCCGAGAACTTGGCCAGCCGCGATTCGGTGTACCGCATGGCGGCAAACGATTTGGGATCGTCGGGCGAGCCCCAGTTACCCTGGCCGTCTACGAGGGGGTAGCGATAGGAGAATGGTTGCGCCATGAGCACCATGGCTTCGTAGCAGGCGCTGTCCCCGTGGGGATGGAACTTACCGAGCACGTCACCGACGGTGCGCGCAGACTTTTTGTATTTGGCTGTAGATCGCAGCCCCAGCTCAGACATTGCGTAAATAATGCGACGCTGAACCGGCTTAAGGCCGTCGCCGACATTTGGCAGCGCCCGGTCGAGGATGACGTACATGGAGTAGTCGAGGTAAGCCTTCTCGGTATATTCGCGTAGAGAGACTCGTTCAAATCCTTCGTCCGTCAGCTGTATATCCGCCATCTAGTCCTCATGAAAGTCTGCAAATATCAAAGGGTCAGGCACCTGAATCGGCGTCTTGACGACGGTCATTATAGGTACGCGACACACACGACACCACTGATCAGGATCTCAAACGACTCGAATGTTAGGCGGGGCGGTCCGATTGAACGACCGCGCTGAACTCTGGGGCCGTCGGGAAACACTGGACAGGCCGATAGATTAAATCGCGGGGACGCGCCATGACGGCGGATAGAAAAAGATCTTGCCCGAAAACCGGCAGGCCATAACGGAATTCCGCAATGTCTGTCGTCCTGCCCCGGCAGTAAGATTCACAACTTCAATGATCCGCCGCCGCAACTCGAGGATCGACGAAAAATGAATCCACTCCGATCAGGAACTTTATGGGCAACGGGCTGAAGTTCAAAGCGTTCCAGAAGGCTCTTGTAAATTCGGTCATTACCGCTCTGCTGGCCTTGGGCGTCATGCTGCTCACCGAAGCCGCCATTACCGGGAAGCTGTCAGCGCCTGAGCCCTATCTGTGGGTAACGCTGGTTCTGTGGCTGATTGTTCTGTCCGAGCAGTGGTACCGCCAGGTTCGACTGTATCGCTCCTGTGCACGTCATCACGAATGCTCGCAGTCTCTGACGGGCCAACATAACCGGATTTAAGCGAGAGCCGATTAGCCGGTGATCGACTCCCGCGATCTTCCTGTCACCGCAAGAACCCGACTGACGCCGGGTCTTCGACAGGAACTGGCTTACTGACGAATGCCTTCAACCGAGATGAAGATTTCCACAGTCTCGGAGGCAGGACCCAGTGAACGGGGAATACCAAAATCCTTGAGAGTGAGTTCGGTTTCAGCTTCGAATCCCATGCGGTAACCACCCCAGGGATCTTTTCCATGGCCGATCATCTCGGCATCCAGCGTCACTTCTTTGGTCACGCCGCGAAGTGTGAAATCGCCGATGATCTCAGCTTCTCCATCTTCTTCCATGACGATCCGCTTGCTTTTGAAAGTGGCCTGCGGATATTCATCGGTATACAGGAAATCCTCACCACGCAGGTGCTTGTCCCGCTCAGCGTGGTTGGAGTTAACGCTGCCGACATTGATGGTTACTTCCACTGAACTGTTTTCAGGCTTTTCCTCGTCGTAAACGAACTTGCCATCAAAATCATCAAAGCGGCCGTACAACCAGCTGTAGCCCAGGTGAGAGATTTTGAAGTTGATAAACTGGTGCTCACCCTTCTTGTCAAACTGGTAGGTGCCACCACCTTCAGCCAGAGCCATTCCGGACATCAGGCTGAGTGCGAGGCCAGAGGCCAGCATCGTGCGCTTCATAACTATCTCCTTTTGGTTTCTTCCTTTAGGACAGAGCCACCGCAGGGCGATCATTCTGTCGATTCTGGCTTTGCATACCCACTCAGAACGGATCCCTCTGAAGCGGACGTTTGCAAACATCTTATTCGGTTGATCATTGACCGGATTCTGTGTGCCTACCCGAAGCCATACGCCGCAAGGTATCGTCCCGATCAAGGAAATGGTGTTTGAGCGCGGCTAGCGCGTGTACCGACGCTAGAACAATCAAACCCCAGGCAGCCCATTCGTGGACTTCCCCGGCCGTGTCCTCCATTCGATCAACCGAACCTGTAATAGACGGCACTTCAAAAAGCCCAAAGACTTCGATGCCACGGCCGTCAGCCGTCGATATCAGGTAACCGCTGACCATGACGGTAAAAATCAACAGGTAGAGAAAGACGTGTGCCGATCCCGCCGCCAGCGTTTCGAGTCTTCTCTCAGGATGCAAAGGCTCAGGTCTGGGGTTGCCGATAACCCAAAGCACACGAATCAACATGACCATGAAGAGCGTCAGCCCGATACTGCGATGCAGATCAGGTCCTTCCTGATACCAGGCACTGTAATAGTCCAGATCGACCATCCAGAGCCCGAGGGCAAACATTCCAATCACCGTCAGGGCGACAAGCCAGTGCAGGCATCGATGGACCAAGCCATATCGTTGCCGGGTATTTGCCAAGTTCAAGTCCATTTGCCTGTGCCTCTGCCCGATTTCCTCGACGATGCCCGTTGAGCACGGCGACGGGTATTCGCATCAATCGAAAAACCCATTGTCCGACTGAGTCTAAGAAGCTCTTGGGCTTTTTAAAACCGGAAAAGTTTCACCCTGGGCATCAGTTTTTTTGACTGACTTCGGGCCACAGGAAAGCCACAGCCTTGGCCAGACAGCCAAAACAGTGGGGCTGAAGCTTCTGCAAGACGGCATTTGGAGTGTCAGAAGCCAGCAGGCCTCAATCAGAATACTGCCGCAACTAAAAGACGGACGGCCTGTTGCCGTCCGTCTTCATGGAGAGGAACAAGAAGAGGAACAAGGAGAAAGCCAGGAGAGCACTGAAGAGATAAACGAAGAGTGGCTAAAGGATAAAGCCATAAGTAAAAAGAATAACTGTAACCGCCACAACACCAACGATAACGTTCATCGGTAATCCCGCTCGCAGGAAATCGGTGAAACGATAACCGCCGGGACCGAATACCATCAGATTGGTTTGATAGCCCAGTGGCGTCGCAAAGCTTGCCGAAGCGGCGATCATGATCAGCAGGACGAATGGCTCGGGGTCCAGCCCAAGACTGCGGGTGATTGACAGCACGATGGGCAGAACCAGCAGGGCCGCCGCATTGTTGGTAATGACCTCAGTGAGCAGGGACACGGCGAAATACACCAGAATCACCAGCAACACCGGATTACCATCGCTCAGTGACACGATGCCCTGTCCCAGCCAACCCGCTGCGCCGGAGTTTTCCAGCGCAGCAGCCAGCGCGAATGAGGCGGCGATGGTGAGTATCACTGGTACATCCACAGACTTCTGGGCCTGATCGACCGAGCAGCAACCGCTCAGGATCATGACCGCCGCGCCCGCCAGTGACGCATTCAGCATCGACACGAGACCGGTGGCGGCGGCTAACACCAGTGCCAGCAGAATGCCCCAGGAAAGCCAACCGCGATGGGCACGCGGACGCTCGGTGTCAAGATCGTTGATCAGCAGAAAGTCTTTGTTGTAACGCTGCCGGCTGACAAATGCCGGACGCGCTTCAAGCAGTAGCACGTCGCCGGCCTTGAGCCGGATGTTCCCCAGGTTGCCCGCTACTCGCTCGCCGCCGCGGGCGACGGCCAGAACAATCGCGCCGTAGCGATCATGGAACTTGGCGTCACGGATGGTCCGACCCAGCACATCGGATTGCGGTGACAGAACAGCTTCAACCAGACGCCGCTCTGCCCGACTCTGATTCAGCATGGGTTCATCGTCGTGAACTGACGGAACGATACCGGGAATTCGCAATAATTCAGACACTGCCTCGGTATTACCGGCAAAAACCAGGCGATCTCCTCCGCGTAATTGCTCCTCGGACGGTGCCGCAGTGACCACGCTACCGGCCCGCTCGATCTCCACAAGATAGATACTGTCCAGATGCCGCAGGCCCGCTTCCATGACCGTTTTACCGACCAGGGGGCCTTCCGGAGAGACGGCGACTTCGAGCGTGAATTCACGCATCGACCCGAATTTCTGCTGATCTTGCCGGTCAGGCAAAAGGTATTTGGAGAACAGCAGAATCAGTCCGAGCCCTGCGATCATCACGGGAACACCAACAAAGGTAATATCAAAGATCGACAGACCGGCTGTGCCTGTCTGGGCCTGATATTGGCCGTTGACTACCAGATTGGTGCTGGTACCGATGAGCGTGAGGGTGCCACCAAGGATGGCCGCATAGCTCAGGGGGATCATCAGTTTGGACGGCGCAACACGAATCTTGCGGGACCAGGCGAGTACTGCCGGAATCATGGTGGCTACAACCGGAGTGTTGTTAAGAAAGCCACTGAGCAACGCCACAGGAAAAATGATACGCGCCTGGGCCGAGCGAACACTCTCCGGCTTACCCAGGAGATACCGAACCACCAGGTCCACCCCACCGGAATGATGGATACCGGCGGCGACCACAAACAGGGCCGCAACGGTCATCAGACCGGAATTACTGAAACCTGCGAATGCTTCCGCAGGCGTCAGAAGGCCTGAGAGACTGAGAATAATCAACACCGCCATCATCACCAGATGAGGCGCAAAACGTCCGATGCTCATCATGCCCAGAGCAGCACCGGTCAAACCCAGCGTAAACCACCCCTGCCATTCCATTGTTGCCCGCCTGCTTCCAAAAGCGGCAAGGATACAGGAGTTGTTTATAAGCAAAAAAGAATATCAGGAGATGAGCAAAGAACTTTTTGGAATAAATCTGAGCCCGCTGAATAACTCCAGATCAAGCTCACCCCAGACTCAAGGCTGGGGCGTGCGCCATCAATTACACCTCAAGCTCGGCCATGTTTCCGTAGGTTTCCAGCCACTGTTTACGATCAGAAGCACGTTTCTTGCCCAGCAGCATGTCCATGCGTTCGACGGTGTCGTCGCCTTCGGCCAGGGTCAGCATTACCAACCGACGCGTATCAGGAGCCATGGTGGTCTCCCTCAACTGAAGTGGATTCATCTCGCCCAGGCCTTTAAAGCGGGTGACCGATGGCGTACCACGACGTTTTTCGGCAATCAGCCGATCCAGCGTCGCCTGCTTTTCCGATTCATCGAGGGCGTAGAAGGTCTCTTTTCCCAAGTCGATCCGATACAGAGGCGGCATTGCCACAAACACATGGCCGGCCTTGACCAGCGGCAGGAAGTGCTTCACAAACAGCGCGCACAGCAGCGTTGCGATGTGGAGGCCATCAGAGTCGGCATCGGCGAGAATGCAGATCTTGTTATAACGCAGACCCTCCAGTTGATCCGACCCCGGATCAACACCGATCGCGACGGCAATGTCATGGACTTCCTGAGAAGCCAGGACCTCGCCCGGATCGACTTCCCAGGTATTGAGAATTTTTCCACGCAGCGGCATAACCGCCTGAAATTCCCGATCACGGGCCTGCTTGGCGGAACCGCCCGCCGAATCTCCCTCGACCAGAAACAGCTCAGAACGGCTGGTGTCAGCGCCGGCGCAATCTGCCAGTTTTCCCGGCAGCGCCGGCCCGGAAGTCACACGTTTACGGGCTACTTTTTTGCTGGCCTTGAGTCGACGCTGGGCATTACTGATGAACATATCTGCCAGGGACTCGGCAATGGCGGTGTGCTGGTTCAGCCACAGACTGAATGCGTCCTTGACTACCCCGGCGATAAAAGAGGCCGCCTCCCGGGAAGATAGCCGCTCTTTGGTCTGCCCCGAGAACTGCGGCTCCTGCATTTTGAACGACAGGACGTAGGTGCACCGCTCCCAGATATCCTCTGGCGTCAGCTTTACACCGCGCGGCAACAGATTACGGAACTCACAGAACTCACGCATGGCCTCCAGAAGGCCTGTCCGCAAACCGTTGACGTGGGTTCCGCCTTGCGCTGTCGGGATGAGATTCACATAACTTTCAGCAGGACTTTCACCACCTTCCTCGAGCCACTGTACGGCCCAGTCAACCTGCTCTCTCGGCCCTGCGAAGGCTCCGGTAAAGGGCTCTTCAGGCACAGCCGGCAACCCGTCGACAGCCGCTACCAGGTAATCTCTGAGTCCGTCCTCATAGAACCAGCTGTCGGTTTCCCCGGTCTGCTCCACCAGGAAGTTGACCCTCAGCCCAGGGCAAAGTACCGCTTTCGCTCGAAGGTTATGACGTAAACGGCTGACTGAAAAACGCGGACTATCGAAATACTTGGGATCGGGCAGAAAATGCAGTCGGGTTCCGGTGTTGCGCTTACCCACAGTGCCGATCACTTCAAGTTCAGACGACTTCTCGCCGTCGGCAAACGTCATTCTGTGAATCTGGCCATCGCGCTTGACGGTTACTTCCAACTGACTGGACAGCGCGTTAACAACAGAGACGCCCACACCGTGAAGACCGCCAGAAAAATTGTAATTGCCCTGGGAAAACTTACCACCGGCATGCAGGCGGCTCAGAATCAATTCAACGCCAGGCAGCCCCTCTTCCTTGTGTAAGTCCACTGGCATACCACGCCCGTCGTCCTCAACACTCAGCGAACCGTCTTTATAAAGAACGACGTCCAAAGTCTTGGCATGGCCCGCCAGAGCCTCGTCGACGCTGTTGTCTATGACTTCCTGGGCGAGATGGTTCGGGCGGGAGGTGTCGGTGTACATTCCCGGACGCTTGCGCACGGGATCAAGACCGCTAAGAACTTCGATGGCATCAGCGTTGTAGGACTGTTGCGTCATGCGTTTGAATGTCTCCTGGCATGGTGCTGAGGACGGCGAATGAGACCGACGCGAGGAAATATGAAAGCTGTCTGCGTCTGCTGGGTCAGTCTGGCGCGGCCCTGAGTGTTACGGTTTGCGTCGGAAGATTATCACCGCTGACCTGCAACTGCGACCAGCCATCCGCAGGCAACTGAATGACCAGGCAAGGTGTGGTGATCACCTGTGCGGCCATTTCGTTCTGCCCTGGCTTATTCAGATCGACCGCAATATCCAACTGCTGACCGTCTCGCACAGCGCCACCCAAAACCAGTTGGTAGCCCGCTGTCGGTCGCTGGCCGACGGCGACGATCAGCAGTTTGTTGGCATCAAAATTTCTTCTCGCAATGTCCTCGAAAAGCTTGGTTGGATAGCCTTGCGCCAGACGCTGAGCCTGTTCGGGCGTTTCGATAAGCATCAGACCTGGGGCCTGCAGCCCACAGTGACCGGAGGCTGCTACCTTTGTTACGCCAGGCGGTTGCTGCTCGTCAGGAACGTCAGTCACCGATTGGGCACCTGAGCAGCCACTCATCAGCCCAATGACGACGGCAGCTCCGACCATCCGGATCATGGCGACACCCTGCGCGAGACGCCTTGGCTGGTTTCCGGTTTGAGTCGGGCGATGCCTGCTCCATCGGCTGGTACCAGCATCAGAGACTGGGTCGACAGCGTCGGACGACGGAAGCTTGCGGTCATGTTGAGCCCGTTCAGCACTTGTCCATCCTCTATCACCAGCGCCTGGGGCAGACCGTTCAAGGGGTATTCTGCGCAGGCTTCACCGGTTTCGCAGATAAAGCCGTTGTTATCCATATCAGTGCCAGCGACCAGATAGTAAGAGCCATCGGGCACGCCAGAAAAGCCAAACGAATATTGACCGCCGGTGGCATCAAAGCCAAGCTCCGCGACAGTTGTGGGATTAGCGTCTGTGGTGGTCAGCAACACGTACATGCGGCCCGCATCCCGGGCGTCTGGAGGATCTCCAAGCTGCAGCGTCACTGGAATCTGGAGCGTCCGGCTGACATCCCCGTCATACCGAATAAGCAGAGTACCCCGGTAGACCTCATCCAGTGCCAACCCTGTGTCGTTGACTCGCACAGTAAAACTGGCATCACCTTGAACCGTGGCGGGTGGGGCACTATCGAGTTCAACCCAATCGACGCCGCTGATGTCCAAACTGAGATTTGTGATCTCTGCGGTCTCAGGATAAGTCTGCAGCACGACGCTCGCGCAGACGGCCTGAGGCTCAGCGCACGACGCTGCTGACGCGCCGCCGTCCGAGCGGAAGTTGAGAGTGCTCGGCTCGGCGGCAACCACCTCGGACATGGCGCCTGATGTGGCGGCATTAACCGCCTTGGCGGCATCAATCAAACCGTATCCGTACTCGGCCCGGTTGGGTCCTTGCTGAGTGAGCTCCCCGGCGATCAGCAGGCTACGGAACCGCGACGGCGTCATTGGCTCAGAAGAGGTCGCTTCGGCGGCCTCCTTCATCAACGCGTAAAGTCCAGCGACATGAGGAGCCGCCATCGACGTGCCCTGCAGACCCGCGTATATGGGCTGAAATATCTTCCCGCCGCTGCCATCGGATCGGTCGTCGAGGCCCCAGGCACTGATGATGCGGTCTGCGTTGCCGTCGTTGTCTCCGTCGCGGCTGACATCACCGCCCGGCGCCATGACATCCACATTGTAGACACCAAAATTGGAGTAGCTGGCCCGCACGCCCCCCGCGTCCACCGCGCCCACGCCGACGACCTGGGAAAACGCAGCAGGATAAGTCATGGCATCCGTTGCCGAATTGCCTGCCGCTGCAACGACCAGCTTTGCCCCTGAGGCGTTAGAGGAACTGCTGATACTATCGATAACACCTTCGAGTGCCGCAGAATAGCTCAACCCCCCGAGGCTGAGGTTTATCACGTCAACATCGCTGCGTCGGCCGATCTCATCGAGAGCATCGATGAGATCCGCCAGCGAACCTTTGCCCTGCCGGCCAAGCACTCTCACGGGAATCAGACTGGCTTGGGGGGCAACCCCAACGATGCCCTCGAAATTGTCTGAAGCCACAGCGATGCCGGCTACGTGAGTGCCGTGAAAGTTACTGCTCTGTATCAGCCCATCGCCGGGATCGGCCGGGTTGGTGTCCCACCCGTTTGAAAGTCCGGAGTCACTGTCGATGTCGCCATCACCGCTGACAAAATCGAGGATTGTACCGTCAGGCGAAATGACGCGGCTCACCAGATCAGGGTGCCAGTTACTCCAGTTCGCCGGCACAGGAGTCGAAGGATTCGAATTGAAAAGACCGGTATCCAGAACGGCAATTCCCACGCCCTGCCCGGCACCAGGCGCCACCTGCCAGGCGACCGGCAGATTGATCTGCGGAATATTCCACTGCAGCCGGTAAAGTGCGTCATCGCCGGGAGTGACGGCAAATGCCTGAGTCCGGACGTTGGGCTCGGCATAGATGACGTCCGCTCGATTGCGCAGTTCGCTGATCCATTCGAGAGTCTGTTGGCGGGCCACCCGCTCAGTGGCTCGATTGGTCGCCGAAAAGATCGTGGCAAAGGTTTTGCGCAGGTGCAGCACTCCTGGCCCCAGCATACGACCTGATTCTGCACTGAATGCCTGTGTCCCCGCCGCAGACAGAGATTCCGAGAAAGTCTCGGACATCTGTTCGTCGGCCGTGATCACAATGGCTTCGCCGATGATCACGTCGTCCTCTGAAGGACTGATCATTGAATTGGCGCTGCCGACGTTACTCATACTCAACACATAGCGCCGAGGCGTACCGGACACGGCTTCCACGAAAAGCGTGTAGCTCCCGGCTTCGGATTCGGCCGCAACAAACACGGAATTTTCGCCGAGATTGCATCGGTCGACGCAGACATCAATACCGTCGCTGTTGATCAGCCGGATACGCGTCACCTGAGAAGCCTGCGCGGCGTCCAGTGTCAGGAAGGGCTGAACGGCGAGGCGGTCATCGGCGTGCAGTTTAATTTCATAGACATCGACCGGATCGGCAACGTAACGCCCCTGGAAGTCGTTGGCATAAACTCCAGACGTCAGACTGAGATAGCCGCCCTGTGTGACGAAAGGAGGTACTGGCTGAGCGTCGTTTGCTGAGTCGTTATCGATGGCCCGAGAAATACGGCTGGAATCCGCCGTATCAGAATCGACGCGGGTGCGACTCTCGAGCTGGATGGTGCCGGATAGGACGATTTGGGGAGTTTCAGTCGGCGCTGGCGGAGGGGATTCGTCATCAGAACTTCCGCCGCCCCCTCCACAAGCAGAAAGGGAAACAACGATTGCAGGCCAAATCAGCTTTCTATGGTTTCGCAGCACTTGAGCATCCTGAACACCCTGAAGAACCGACGCCTGTCAGTTCCTTCAGCGGTTGATAAAACCGGGAAAATCGAGGGCTGCGCGAGCCATCGACTTCCCCGGTCAATCGCTTCAGGCAGCGTAGAAAAGCATAGGCACGAAGGCGGTGAGCAGCAAGGTGGTTGCCATTACAACCAGCGGCAGCAGCAAACGCTCGTAACGATGCCAGAAGGTTCCGGTGCGCTCGGCGGCCAATACTTCGGTCTCTCCGACCACCTGCCGTGTGAGCAGATGGTTCAACGCGACCGGGGGCGTCAAGTACCCCAGTTCGAACGCCACCAGACATACGATCCAGAAGTGCAGCGGATCAATACCGAGCTGAATAGCCGGCTGGGCAATAGTAGCTGAGACCAGCACTACCGCACCGAATGGGTCCATGAACATACCAATCAGCGTCAGCATGCACACCAAAATCGCCATCGCCAGCCAGACACTCTGAAGATGTTCGGGGAACAGCATGTCGACAACGTGAGAACGCTCAAGAATACCGCCCAGGCATACAGAGAAGCCAATCAGCGACAGCAGCGCACCTATGTGAACCGCAGACTCACCGGCCGCCATCGTGCTGCGGGACCAGAACGCTCGTCCACGGGATTCGTGCGGTTCACGGTTGTCCTTGCCGGCGTCCATGAATGCCATCGCCAGCATCACCAGCGGCAGTATCAGCGGGGCGGTGAATTCGTTGAACCCCAGATCCAGCATCATGTACAGGAATCCGATAACACCGGCAGCGACCAGCGCATGAGGCAGGAGCGGCCTGAAGTTCGCCAGCGCCTTTTTCATGGCGCCGGGCTCCGGTTTCGGACGCCAATTGCCTTCGAGCTTACAGACCATGATCGAGAACAGAGACGCGGACATCAAGAAGACCCAGAAGCCGGTGCCGTAAAGCTCCGATGTGGTGACTTCCTTATTCAACGCCGCGACGATGACGATCAGCAAGCAGGGATTAAGGACAACCCCCAGGCTTCCCGACATCGCAGTCGTTGCCAACGAAAGCTGGCGCCCTGCACCGGCACGACGAAGCTCGTCGTAAATCACCCCACCGACAGCAAGAATGAAGATACCGGAAGCCCCGGTAAATGCCGTCGGGAAAGCCGTGGCAAAGATCATGACAGAAGCCAGCATCGGGGCCGGCAAATTGAACGGCTTGATAATATCGAGCAGCAGCTCAGGCAGGCGAGTCTGCTTAAGCAGCATACCGATCAGAACATAGAGGCCGATATTGATGAAGATGGACGACAGATTACTCATCATGCCGAAATAGATGGCCAGGCCCGAGTAATAGCCGTCGACGAACGCAAAGTAACTCATGGCGACCATGCCCATACCGCAATACAGCGGCACGACCAGGGATGAGCTCAGATCCAGTCGACCGGGCTTCATGCGAGCGGGTATGGCAAAAAGCCGGAAGAGGTTGATCAGCATGAACGACCCGAACACGCAGGCCCACGCACGCTGAGTGAAGATCAGCGACGCTGCGTCCGGAACGTTTTGCAGGCGGCCGGAGTAAGACAGAAGCGACAGGACCATCAGGCCATTCACGACCAGCTGGCTGCCCTGGCTTAGACGCCATTCCTGACGGTTGCGCGGCAATCTGAGTGCTATGTGATCACAGTGCAGCGCAGAAATGAGCGCGGCCAATGCGAACATACCGAGGAACAGAAACTTCTGCAGCTCGATGTTATCAAGAAGAAACTTGGAAATGCCCTGCTCAACGGTTTTGTAGACTCCCAGCGCCGGCGTCGCATTCTCCTGATTCAGGAGATAGACCTCATGCCGCTGCTCGCAGAGAGCGAGGTTGCTGATCAGAGACTTACGTAAAGCCTCTGCATCAGGGGGTGAGCTGAACAACTCATCTGGATCGGGCTCATAGGCATCAAGCCGACGCTGAACCTCGGCATCAATATCCATATCGAGCTGACAGGTAGGCTCTGTCGCGTCAGGATCCAGCGCGTAATAGTTCGGCCAGATCTCTTCTCCCAGCGTCAATAGCCTGGAATGCAGTGAGTTGCCCATACCGAGGAGCAACGTAATAAGCAGTACCAGTAACAGAACCACCCCGTGCACGTTGTGCACGGGGTGGTTAGAGTCTGTACCGGCTGTCGAATCAGGGCGCCAGTTCATCGAAACAAATCCCGTTATTCCCGGTTACTTGCAGTACATTCCGACAGGCCCGGTTCAATCGAGCAGCGAATCTTGCTCATGATGTTGAGCAACTTGGGATCGTATACCTTCGGTGCGCCGTTGGTGCCGTCACGCAGTTCGATCCGGTTTTCGCGGAACATCTCCTGGTAACCAACGATGTCTGCCTCGGGGATCTTCATCCACTTGTCTTTCGGAATGTTATTCTCGTGGCGCTCAATCAGACCCATGGCCTGTCCATACATACCCCAAGCGATTTCACGGGCTTTCTGGGCGGCCTTCTCATCAATGATTCCATTGCGAACCACAACCTGAAGGGTCAATTGGGCGAGGGGATAATCTACGATACCGCCGCCGTTTTCCAGTCCTTTGTACAATTCCAGCGCTTCATAAGCGAATGCTGGCGCGTAGGCAGCGTTTACAGAACCGTTGTTGAACTTGCCGGCAAAGTTCGTAATGTCCGACGGAACCACGGTAGCCTTCACGAAGTTCACCATGTGGATGGCGTCCTTCTGATAGTCCAGAGTGGCGATCCGCTTTCCAGCGAGGTCGCTTGCTTTCTGCATGGTGTTGTCGTCAACGAACAGGTAACCGGCTCCAGCAGGAATGATACCGATAACCTCGTACTGATCGTTTTTCATCAGTTTGGCGGCTTTTTCCTGTGCCAGCGTTGCGAGCAGCGTCTTCAGATGCTCATAGCTTGGCAAGGCGCCAACCGCGCTGACGGAGCCGGTGAAGCGATTGTAGGGACGAATGCGAATGTCGGTCGCGATGACTGCGTCGCATTGGCCAGAGTTGAAGTCACCGATAGCCACACCTTCATCGGTGTACGGCTTGAGATCCAGCTCCACGCCCTCTGCGCGGAGTTCAAGGGCGTAATCCTTTGCCAGGTTGAATACATCGCCGTTGGCACCGATGGTGTCAAAAACGCAGGTGGAAACAGGAGCAGCAGACAGAACAGGTGCTGCCAGTGAAAATGTAATCGCCGCTAGCGTCTTACGGATCATTGAGTGCCTCCGACTCGAATAATTTTTTTCATCTTCTCGTGAGTAGAGCCAACGGGTTAGAGCAACCCGTCCAGGCTCATGGTATCGACATCCTCAGTTTGAGTGCTGAGGCGGCCAAAATATTGTTCAGGGGTCCGGTATCCGTATTCAGAGACCCAATGCTTATCGGACAGAAACAGAGCCAGACGGAAGGCCGTTTCGTCGACCAGCGCATAGTCTTCGGAGCGGGTCATGGTGTCGCCCGCTTCGGCAAACCGCTGCAGGGCGTCCTTGAAAATCTCGTCTTTACCCAGCATGTCGGCAGCCATCAGCTCAACAACACCCGACGCACGATAGCCTGCTTTGGCTCCGAGCTCAGAGTTCTTCTCGAGCAACAGCCAGGGGTCCATGGAGTCGGCCGGACGGGTATCCGGAATGAGCATCCAGACCAGGGCCCGCACAGACTCAGGGAGCCCGCCCCATTTTTCGTTATTGAGGCAACGCATGCCCTTTTCGGCCTGCGAACCGATGTCGCGGGGGATGCCGGCGCGCATACCGGAGTTGGCGTCGTTAGTAATGCCCTGCAAGCCAGTCAGAAGGCCAAGCATAAAGGTCAGCTCATCCTGGTCATCAATCAAACGTGGACATTCTGCGTCGGCATCGCTCGGATCGTAGTCGTAGGCCGAGTTGGCATGATTGAAGACGATCAGGCGGCGCTCGGCGACCAAAGCATTCAGTCGCTTGGCACGCTCACGCTCATCTTTCGCCAGAACGAGCTGGCCGTTGTACTCGGCGCGGAGCGAACTCAGTTCAGCTTCCCAGGCCTGCGATTCTGCGCAGTTGGCAGCGGATAGCATCAGCAGCGAACTGGTGTCGTCCGGCGCGGGGACAACACGAGAGAAGGAATAGACAAGGGGATGAAGGCTCTCACCCATGGCACATGCCATTTCAAAATCATCCATCTGCAACACGTAAGGCGTTGCTTCGTTTTCTGAATACTCTTTCAGGACTCCCCCAACCAGAACGTAAATCGGATTCTGACAACCGGTGAGAAAACCAACGGTAAATAAAGTCAGGAGGGCAGATCGAACTGGGAGATATCGAGTCATCCGGCTTTTCATCTTCTGGGAGATCATAGAAGTTCCTATGAACGTGTTGTTGTTATGGCGATCGTCGCTCAATTGTGTCGCTGCTTTGTACCACAGGCCACAGCACGTTTTCTGTGACACACTCCCGGCACACCCGGATTAACAAAGCCTAGTTTTGCTAAATAGTAGGCAGACGAAAATACTGCGCCACACAACTATTTACTTGCCATTACTGGATGCGAAGGATGCGACGAAACCCGAAATCTTCAATATGGCTCTGTCGCCCCAAAACACTGCCGATCAGGCCAATGGCCCCGAAAGTCTCTCCCCTTCCTGCAAATGAGCATCGCAGATAATTGGAAAGCGCCCATACGGAAAAGTTCTGACAGAACAGCCAAGAAGGAAAGAACTTCAGCAAAACGTGACGCCGCTCTCAGCCCTTGTGAACGACAGTAAGCGGACATTCGAAGGGTAACCGCTGGCAGGGGAACAATAATATATTTGTGACGCACCGCACTTATATTTACAATCCCGGAATTCGCGTGTCTCGCCTAGTCACCGTCCCAGAGAGACCATGACCCATTGGCTGTGTGATGGGAAGGGTTACTGGGAAGGCCAAGCGGAGCCTCATCGAGAGCCTTCAGCCGCTGACCGGAATAACTGACAGGCGGAGAACGGCTGAGACGGCCCCCTTGCAACAAAAATCCGGCCAATGCAGGCCTGAAGCGAGCACAATAACCTGCACCTCGTCCTCAAGCGGCGAACATACGTCGCAGGGCCGAAGGCTTCCAAACCATAAAAACTCATTCCGAGAAGTTTCCTGGAACACAACATGAGCCAAGACAACGTATCCGTACTCGATCTTGCGAGCAAACTACCCGACATCGTGGGTCGTCTGCCAAGTATCGCTAAAGGGCTTTACTACTATTCCAAGAAAGACAAAACCCGTGAACTGACTCTAGGCGTCCTGATTGAACGCAATGCCAGCAACTATGGTCGTCGGGCTGCAATCTACTACGAAGACAGAGTCATCACCTGGTCCGAGCTGAACGACTGGGCGAACCGCATCGCTCAGTTTCTGCAATCTCAGGGCCTGACCAAAGGCGACACTATCGCGGTACTCCTGGAGAATCGCCCTGAGCTTCTGGCCGTGGTGGTCGGTGCAGCAAAGATCGGCGTCGGCTGCGCAATGCTGAATACCTCCCAGAAAGGGCGTGTACTTGAGCACAGCATCAATCTGGTAGAGCCCAAGCAGATCGTCGTTGGCGAAGAGATGATGGATAGTTTCATGGCGGTTCGGAGTGGCCTGAAACTGACACATCCCAACCCTCTTCTTTTTGTGGCCGACGCCAATACTCTGGCAACCTTCGGCGACACCCCGGAAGGCTTCATCAATTTTGCTGAGAAAGTCAGCACCTTTAACAGCCGCGATCTGAAAGTGACCGACGAGCCGGTCATGGGAACAACGGCTCTGTACATTTTCACGTCTGGCACTACCGGACTGCCCAAGGCGGCGCCGGGCTCCCACGTCAAGTTTGTGAAAGCCTACGGCGGGTTTGGCCTGCTGACGATGAATATGAAGCCAGAAGATATTCTGTACTGCACCCTGCCGTTCTATCACGCCACCGCGCTGATCGTCTGCTGGGGTTCAGTCATTGCCGGCGGTTCAGCGATTGTTATGCGCCGCAAGTTTTCTGCTACGGCGTTCTGGGACGACGTGCGTCACTATAACGCCACCTGCTTCGGCTATGTTGGGGAGCTGTGTCGTTATCTGCTGAATCAGCCGCCCAGCGACCAGGACCGCAAGCACCCGATGGTGAAGATGATTGGCAACGGACTGCGTCCGTCGATCTGGACTTCCTTCAAGGAACGCTTTGGCATCGAACGGGTTTGCGAGATTTACGCTTCCAGCGAAGGCAACATCGGCTTCAGTAATTTCTTCAACATCGATAACACGGTCGGCTTCTCTACGGCGCCATACAAACTTGTGAAGTTCCATCAGGGAACTCGCGATCCCAAGCGTAACGAAGAAGGTTTCCTCGAAGAGGCCGAAAAGGGTGAGCCAGGTCTCTTGCTGGGCGAGATCACTCCCAAATGGGACTTTGAGGGCTACACCCAGAAGGAAGCGACCGAAAAGTCCATTGTCAGAGACGGGTTCAAGAAGGGCGACAAGTGGTTTAACACTGGCGACGTTCTCAAAGATCTCGGCTTCCGGCATCTCCAGTTCGTTGATCGCATGGGCGATACCTTCCGCTGGAAGGGCGAAAATGTCTCCACGACTGAAGTCGAAAACATCATCGACGGCTCGGGCATGTCTGAGGAAGCAATCGTCTACGGCGTTGAAATTCCAAAGCACAGCGGAAAAGCCGGTATGGTGACGCTGGTTCCTCGGGATAACTTTGAAATCAGTGCATTCTTCAAGTTCCTGCAGGAGAACCTGCCGCCTTATGCGATTCCTGTCTTTATCCGCGTCACCGACCGGATTGAAAAGACCGGTACTTTCAAGTATCGCAAGGTGGATATGCAGAAGACCGCCTATCACCTGGAAGGCGGCTCCGATCAGGTTTATGCACTCACGTCGAAAAAAGAAGGCTACTCGTTGATCGACAGCGAGGCTGAGAAAAAAATTGATGCGGGCAAGATCAGCTTCTGATCTTCTGCATCTCCGGTCCCGGGCGCTCGCCCGGGGCCTTCATCCCTTCCTCAGCGTCTTCTAACCACCTGTTTTTGTCTTAACCGTCCTCGCCGGAATCGACGAACGAATGGCTCAATTTCTTTATTCACTGGAAATGCTGGGCATCATCACCTTCGCGATATCGGGGATGATCGAAGCACGTGCCAAGAACATGGATCCGGTCGGCGTCTTCAGTATTGCGTTCATCACAGCTTTGGGCGGTGGGACCCTGCGCGATCTGATGCTGGATAATCACCCGCTATACTGGATTCAGCATCAGGAGCAACCACTGCTGATTCTGGGCATGGCACTGATTTACAGTTACTGGGAACCGCTCGGTCGAATCAAGGCTTCCAGTATCGTGATTCCCGACGCAATTGGTCTCGGAGTGTTTTCAATACTGGGTGCCCAGGTTGCGCACGATCTCGGCAACTCCTGGTTTGTCGCCTCTATGCTGGGGGTTATGACGGGTACCTTTGGCGGCCTGATCCGGGACACCCTCTGCAATGAAGTCCCCTTTGTGTTTCGCAAGAACCAGATCTACGCGTCTATTTCCTTCGGCGGATGCTGGATTTACCTCCTAACACTGGAATTTACAGGCGACAAAACACTTGCCCTGATTACCGGCATTCTGGTGATTGTTGTTGTGCGGCTGCTGGGCGTGAAATTCGATATCCGCCTGCAGCGTGACCCGTCCGCCTGATCGCCCTCCCCCCGGCTCAAACCAGTCGCTGCAGGTAGTAGCGGCAATCACCTACCCCGGGTAGTATCGAACGATTGTGGAGTTGTAATAATCATCCGAGCGAGGGACGAAGCATGCTTGAAAGATTTTTCGGGCTGGAGGCACATGGAACCACGGTGAAGCGCGAAGTCGTGGCCGGATTCACTACGTTTCTGACCATGGCGTACATCATCGTTGTGAATCCCAATATCCTGCAGGCTGCCGGTATGGACTATGGTGCTGTGTTCGTGGCCACCTGCCTGGCAGCGGCTATCGGCACACTCATCATGGGGCTGTTTGCCAACTATCCGATCGCGCTCGCGCCGGGCATGGGACTGAATGCCTTCTTTGCATTCACTGTCGTCGGCAGCATGGGATACTCGTGGCAGACGGCTCTGGGCGCGGTCTTCTTCTCAGGCCTGATCTTTCTTCTACTCAGTATGTTTAAGGTCCGCGAGTGGATCATCAATAGCATTCCCCTGGCCCTGCGCTACGGCATTACCGCCGGCATTGGGTTCTTCCTCGCGCTCATCGCGCTCAAAAATGGTCAGGTTGTGGTAGATCACCCGGCCACTTTGGTCGGCATAGGCAACATCCTGTCTCCGCAAGCGCTGCTCTTCGGTGCGGGTTTTGTGATCATCTGTGCCCTGTATTACCGAAGAATCACCGGTTCCGTGATGATTGGCATTCTGCTGGTGACCGTCGCGGCGCTGGCAATGGGTTTGGTGGAATTCGAAGGCGTGGCCTCAGCACCGCCCAGTCTGGCGCCGACGTTTCTGGAACTGGACATTGCTGGCGCGTTTCAGCTCAGCATGCTCGGGGTGATCTTTGCGTTTCTCTTCGTTGATCTTTTTGACACCGCCGGCACGCTGGTCGGCGCAGCGGAACGGGGAGGCCTGCTCGACAAAAACGGTAAACTTCCCCGACTGGGCAAAGCGTTGATGGCCGACTCCTCGGCGACCATGGCCGGCGCTGCTCTTGGAACGTCTTCCACCACGAGCTACATCGAATCAACCGCCGGGATTTCCGCTGGCGGACGGACGGGCCTGACCGCTGTGGTCGTAGCGATTCTGTTTCTGGCCTGCCTGTTCCTTTCGCCGATCGCCTCCATGATCCCCTCTTACGCGACGGCTCCGGCACTTCTTTTTGTGGCCGTGCTCATGACCTCCGGCCTGAGAGACATCGACTGGAACGATGTCACTGAAGCCGCTCCGGCTGTCGTTACCGCATTGGCGATGCCGCTGACGTTCTCTATCGCCAATGGTATTGCTCTGGGATTTATCTCCTACGCCCTAATCAAACTCATCGCCGGACGAGCCAGTCAGATTTCCCCGAGTGTCGCGGTGATTGCAGCGCTCTTTATTCTCAAATTCATTTTTATTGGAGCAGATTAATCGGCATGCTGCGCTGAAACCTGCCCGAGCCAAAGCCAAGGCGCGGGCAGTAACACGCCAGCCCAATAAGTCATTTCTGATCTCTCCGCCGGAAGGACGTTCAATGGCCCACAAGTATTACTGGAAAGATTCATTAACCGCCGACTCATCAAAACCGGGCGGCGCCATCGGCAAGATCGTATGCGTGGGCCGCAACTACGCGGCTCATGCAGCAGAACTCAACAATCCGGTGCCAGAAAAACCCTTGTTGTTTATGAAACCCGCAAGCGCCGTAGTCGCAATGGAACGCCCCCTTGACCTTTCCGAGCAGGAAGGTCAGGTGCACTACGAAACAGAAATTGCGCTATTAATCGGTAAGCGTCTCAGAGCCGCTTCCGCATCATCTGCCTGGGAAGCGGTATCAGGCGTGGGTCTGGCGCTGGATCTCACGCTTCGGGATTTGCAGAGCGAACTCAAAAAGCAGGGCCACCCCTGGGAACGGGCCAAGGCGTTTGACGGTGCCTGTCCACTGAGTCGATTCGTGCCGCTGGCCGCCATCGCCGATCGCGAACACATCGAGTTCTCTTTGACGATCGATGGCGAAGTTCGTCAGAAGGGCGATTCGCGCAAAATGATAACCACGATTCCTGAACTGCTGGCGGAAATATCGCGTACTTTCACTCTGGAACCTGGCGACATCGTTCTCACCGGAACGCCGGAGGGGGTCGGTCAGTTGAAGGCGGGGCAAAGCCTCGATCTTCAGCTCGCCGACCAGCTCACAGTTAGCACGCGTATCGTTTGAGACTATCCCTCTTTAACATTTCGAACGCAGCCGCTGTTGTCGGAGAAGCGGCTACTTCGTGAGTTTCAGGGGTAACCTATAGAGCGCCGCAGTTCCCACTGACTCCCCTTTCTCCTAAATACGGACCGTCCAGACATCCTCATGGCAAAGAAACCTGTTACCAGTCGAAGTGGCCGTTTTTTTAAACTCGCAGGTATGACTGCCTCCGTTGCGAGTCAGTATGCCGGCCAGAAAGCCCGAAACTTTATGGGTCGAGAGACTACCGAAGAAGAACGTAGCGCCCAGTACGAAAAGATGGCCGATCAGATCGTCGATACGCTCGGTGAATTGAAAGGCGCCGTGATGAAGGTCGGGCAGATTGTTTCCCAAACCCAGGACTTACTGCCTAAAGAGTTCGCGACAGCCCTCCAGAAACTGCAGAAAGAAGCGCCGCCTATGGCGTTTGAAGTAATTCGTGAGCAGGTGGAGCGGGAGCTGGGCAAAACGCTCGCAGAAGCCTTCGAAACATTCGACGAAAAACCCTATGCCTCGGCATCTATCGGTCAGGTGCACCGTGCGCGACTGCACACGGGTGAGGAAGTCATCGTCAAAGTTCAGTATCCGGGCGTCGAAGAATCCTGTGATTCCGATATGCGCCATTTACGGACGGCACTCAGACTTAGTGGGCTCATCAAGATTCCCAAGGAAAGCGCCGATGGCATCTTTAACGAGATCCGTGATCGCCTTAAAGAGGAACTGGACTACGAGAATGAAGTCCGCAACCTGACGCGATTCCATGAGTATCATCAGAACGACCCCGGAGTACTGATCCCAAAGGCGTTCCCGGAGTTTTCAACCCGACGGATTCTGACGCTGGAGCTGCTCACAGGCGATCACATCGATGATGTCGCGACGGCCGGCTACTCCCAGGACACCATCGACCGCATCGGTAAACGAATATTTACCGTTATGGCCGATCACCTCTTCCGTTTACAGGCGATTCACGCTGATCCCCATCCTGGCAACTTTGCGTTCCGCCCCGACGGAACACTGATCATCTACGACTTCGGATGCGTCAAAGAGCTACGCCCGGACATCGTGGCCGCTTATCGCGACTGTGTTATTGCCGGCCTCAATGAAGAATACGAGCTTCTGGATGGCTATCTGATGGACCTGGGTGCGCGGATACCGGGCTCGGATCCCATCGAGCACGATTATTACGCGATGTGGCGCAACATATTCCTGAAGCCGTTCCTTCAGGAGGCACCTTTCGACTTCGGGCGATCGTCGATTCATCAGGAAATGGCGGCCAAGACCGCGACCGTATTCAAGTATCTCGATCGTCTGCAGCCACCCGTAGACAGCATTTACATTGACCGGATGATTTCCGGCCAGTACTGGAACCTCAAAAAGCTCCAGGCCAATGTGCCCTGCCTGACGTTACTGCGGGACTATCTGCAGGCACCGGTTGAAGGTTAAAGGGCTAGCAGGGTAGACGGGTAGAACGATAGAGAGAAAGTCGGCACGGACAGCGCGGACCTGCCCTCGATCAATTAGGCGGAGATTATTTATGCCAAAGACTATCGTCATCACCGGTGCCAACAGCGGCATCGGTTTCGCTACCGCAGAGGCTTTGGCACAGGAGGGCCACACGCTTCTGTTTGCGTGCCGCAATGCCGATAAGGCGTCCAAGGCGAGAGACGAGCTTCTGACCCGATATCCCCAGGCGACTGTGAAGATCTATTCTCTGGATCTGGCGTCATTTGAATCCGTCCATAACTGCGCCGAGTCACTACTTAAGGATTATTCATCGATCGATGTCCTGATTAACAATGCTGGCGCTGTGCCGCTACGTCAGCAAAAGACTCAGGAAGGTTTCGAAATGCAGTTCGGTGCCAATTACCTCGGGCATTACCTGCTGACTCAACTTCTAATGCCAGCCCTGGCAGCCGTGGGCCGCACGACGGGTGATGCACGGATTATCCACGTCAGTTCGATTGCACACGTGCGGGGGAAACTGAAGGAAAAGAATTTTCGCGGTTATCGGTTCTACGAACCCATGACGGCCTATTCGACCTCCAAGCTCGGCAACCTTATGTTTAATTTCGCACTGGCGCGTCGGCTGCCGGATGGCGTCATTTCAATGGCCTTTCATCCTGGCGGTGTGGACTCAGAAATATGGAGAGGAATTCCAAAATTGATCCGTGGTCCGATCAAACTGTTTCTGATCAGCCCACAGGCGGCGGGAGAGATGGGGGCCGATCTGGCCACAAATCCAGATCATCGTCGTCACAACGGAGAATACTTTTCAGTTCAGTGGCCTAAACCCATCAGCAGGACAGCCAGGGATACCAAAGCTCAGGACTGGCTCTATGCCATCAGCCAGAAACTGACAGGTTTGAGTGACGTCGCTTAAAGCGGCCTCTGCCTGAGCATCCTACGGATCCGCCCGGCACGCCTACCAGGCGGATTCCCAGAGCCGGATCATGGCTTTCCGCTGCTCGCCGGAAAGCCTCTCAAGAAGCTACGACCTCCAAGCTTCAAGAAAACTCAGTCCGGATAGACCTTGCCTGGATTCATGATTCCGTTGGGATCAAAAACGCTCTTGATGGCTTTCATAGCCGCGATGTCGGCTTCGCTGCGTGTGTAGTGAAGATAGTTTTTCTTCACCAGTCCAACCCCATGCTCGGCCGACACGCTTCCTTCATAGCGCTTCACGATTTCGAAGACCCACTTGTTTACCTTCGCGCAGGTCTCCAGAAACTCTTCCATCGACAGGTCGGTGGGCTTGAGGATATTCAGGTGCAAATTACCGTCGCCGATATGACCGAACCAGATAATTTCGAAGTCCGGGTATTCCCGACCCACTAATTGATCAATTTCCTGGAGAAACTCTGGAACCCGGGATACGCGAACAGAAATATCGTTCTTGTAGGGGGTACGTGGCGTGATGGATTCGGAGATTCGCTCGCGCAACTGCCACAGGTTTTTAGCCTGGGTTTCGCTCTGGCTCATCACGCCATCCATCACCGCGCCATTTTCGACGCAGGTTTCGAACAGCGTCATGGCATCGTCCATGGCTTGCTCATTGACGCCTTCAAATTCAAGAAGCGCGTAGTAAGGGGCGCGCGTTTCGAAAGGCGCAGACACCTTGCCGTGGGCAAGCACCTGTTCCATGGCTTCATGGGAGAAAAACTCGTAAGCCGTCAGGTCCAGTTTGCTTTGGAACGTCTGAAGGACTTCCATTGTGCGATTGAGGTCAGATAGCCCCAACACAAGCACTGTGAGATTCACCGGCGGCCGGGTCAGCTTCATGTAGGCCTCGGTGATGAAACCAAGCGTCCCTTCAGCGCCCACGAACAGATGCCGAAGATCCAGCCCCGTGTTGTTTTTTTCGAGCCCCATGTTCAGGTCAATGATATCGCCCTTGCCTGTCACTACCTTCAGACCGGCCACCCAATCGCGGGTCATGCCATAGCGGATGACTTTGATGCCACCGGCATTGGTAGAGATATTACCGCCCAGCTGGCTGGAACCGGCCGAAGCGAAATCTACCGGGTAGTAAAGTCCCTTTTCTTCCGCAAACGTCTGCAACTGCTCGGTGACCACGCCTGCCTGGCAGCGGACGAGCCGATCGCTGGCATTGAAGTCGAGAATCTGGTTCATGGCATCGAACGACACGACGATTTCGCCATTCAGAGCGACAGCCGCACTGCTCAAACCGGTTCGGCCACCCGAAGGCACCAGGCCAATCCGATGCTCATTGGCGAAGCGGATCAGCGTCTGTACCTGTTCAGTGGACTTTGGAAAGCAGATCGCAATCGGGTCAGGCTGATAGTGTCGGGTCCAGTCCCTTCCCCAGGTTTCCAGGTCGGCCGGATCGGTCAGGACTTTGCTGCCGTCCATCAGGGATCGCAACTGATCAATCAGGGCTTCTGAACTCATATCGGGACTCTCTAGAGATTTGGTTCGGAAATGGCTGCGACGGCTCGGCCCAACATCTGTGGCTTAATGACGCACAGCACTGGTATGGCTTCGGCTTCTTGATGGGGACTGTTAATCACAGCCGTCGCTGAGTCGCTGTTATACACGGGCGTTATGGTATCATAGCCGCCCGAATGAGTGAGGTGGCGGGTAAAGACCGTGCCGCTTTCACAGTGAAATTGAAGTCAACTTCGTTCTGGAATAACACCATGTCTACGACTTCTCTGGAAAAGAGCAAAATCAGGATTCTTCTGCTTGAAGGTGTGCATCAGTCCGCCATCGATACGCTTCATGCGGCTGGCTACACCAATATCGAGTACCTGACCCACTCGCTGGCCGAAGACGATCTGATCAAGAAAATCGCCGACGCTCACTTTGTCGGCATCCGCTCCCGCACCCAGCTCACGGAAAACGTGTTCGAGGCGGCCAAGAAGCTGGTAGCCGTAGGCTGTTTCTGCATTGGCACCAACCAGGTCGATCTCAACGCGGCGACCCGTCGCGGCGTTGCCGTTTTCAATGCCCCATTCTCAAACACTCGCAGTGTTGCAGAGCTGGTGCTGGCCCAGGCCATACTGCTGCTGCGCGGCGTGCCTGAGAAGAATGCCAAGGCCCATCGCGGCGAATGGCTCAAGTCCGCCAAGGACAGCTATGAAATCCGCGGCAAGAAGTTGGGCATTATCGGCTACGGCAGTATCGGCACCCAATTCAGCGTACTCGCAGAATCTCTGGGCATGGACGTGTATTTCTACGACGTTGTTTCCAAGCTCCCTATCGGCAACGCCCGCCAGGTAGGAACTCTCAACGAACTCCTTAACCTGGCGGATGTTGTGAGTCTGCACGTGCCCGAGCTGCCCAGCACCCGTTACATGTTCGGTGCCGAGCAGTTTGCTCAAATGAAGCCGGGCAGCATTCTTATGAATGCGGCCAGAGGCACTGTTGTTGAGATAGACGCTCTGTGCGAATCCCTGAAAAGCGGGAAATTGCTGGGCGCCGCGATTGACGTTTTCCCGGAAGAACCCAAAGGCAACGATGAGGAATTTATTTCTCCGCTGCGGGAATTCGACAACGTCATCCTTACGCCTCATGTTGGCGGTTCTACTGTCGAAGCTCAGGAAAACATTGGCCGTGAGGTAGCGGAAAAACTGACGATGTACAGCGACAACGGTACGTCGGTGTCCTCGGTCAATTTCCCAGAGGTCGCTCTGCCGTCTCATCCGAATCAGCATCGTCTACTGCACATCCATGAGAATGTTCCCGGCGTCATGTCTGAGATCAACCAGGTCTTTTCAGACATCGGGACCAACATCTGTGGCCAGTATCTTCGCACCAACGAAGAAATTGGCTATGTGGTCGTGGATGTCGACAAAGCCTACGGAGAATTGGCTCTGGACAAGCTCCGGACAGTCAAAGGCACGATCCGCTGCCGGGTACTTTTCTAAAGCTTCATCTTCAGATCCTTGTTTCGCCAGAACAAAGTCCCATAGTAGAGGGTGAGACGGTCACTAATCCGATCACCCAAACCGGATATTCCGGCGAATCAAGGAGAATGCAATATGTCTATGAAAGACGCGTTGGTAAACAAGCTTCAGACCCAAGTGGAAGAATGGAACTCCCGTGTTGAGCGTCTGCGCGCTGAAGCGGAAGAGAAAAAGGCTGAAGCCAAAGACGAGCACGCTGAAGATCAGGTTGAGAAAGAATTCGACAGCAAAATTGACGATCTGAAAGACCAGATCGCTGCTGCTAAAGAAAAGCTTTCTGAAGTACGCGAGGCCAGCGAATCCAGAGTTGCGGAATTGCGCGAGAGCATCGGCAACTGGATTTCAGGTAAAAGCTGATCGACGACGGCTTTGTCGTTATCGAGAGCCGGTGGGTAAGCCCACCGGCTTTTTTTTCGACTGTTATTATTGAGTAGAAACAAAAAACCCCGGCCTTATGAAGGCCAGGGCTTTGAGTTTTAAGTCTGTCGGCTCGAAAGCCGACCAGGATTATTGCTGCATAGGCACCAGCTGCAGTTCTACGCGCCGGTTTTGAGCGCGGCCCTGCTCGGTGTCATTGGTCGCGACCGGGCGAGTTTCACCGTAACCCACGGCGATAGTCCGCGAAGAGTCGACGCCCTGCCCCAGCAGAAAGTCCCGGACAGAGTTTGCCCGACTTTCACTCAGCAGCTGATTGTAGCTGGCAGCACCGGTGCTATCCGTGTGGCCGGAAATGCGAATGGTTGTCTTGTCGAACTCTTTAAGCACCAGCGCGACGGAATTGAGAACGTCGGTAAACGAAGGCTGAATCGTCGATTTGTCAGTCTGGAACGTAATATTGCCTGGCATTACCAGCTGGATCTGGTCGCCATTACGCACGACCCGCACACCAGAGCCTTCCAGCTGTCGACGCAGCTCCGCTTCCTGACGATCCATGTAGTAACCGATGCCGCCACCAACGGCTGCACCGGATGCGGCTCCGATAAGAGCGCCTTTGCCCCGATCTTTCTTGCTTGAGGTGGCCGCACCCACTGCGGCACCACCGACGGCCCCGATGACGGCTCCGCTAGTGGCTTTGGAAACTTCCTTCTCGCCGGTGTAGGGGTCATAGGTCATACAACCCGCCAGGGACAGAGTAGTCATCGCAAGAACAACGCCGAGTTTTTTCATTATTTACTCCTGTTATTGCTGTTGAACCGGCCAGTGCTGAGTGTAGCTGCCGGCGAGTTATTCTCCAGGCAAAGCGCCTCAAGTGATCAAAAAGCTCAGGCCCGCCGAGGAGTACAGGCGTCGATCACGTAGTCAAAAACCTGAGACTGCAGATCCGGGGCTTCGTTCACCAGATGATGACGGGCCGCCGGAATGCGCCGCTCGGTCACCTCCGAGAACTTATTGCGAATAATCCGCAGATTGTGCTCCCAGTCGACCGTCAGATCCTTTTCGCCCTGCACGACCGTTACAGGAAACTTGATTGGACGCGCCGACTCAATACGGGGAATCCACTGTCTAAGTGCGCCAACCCAGTCGGAATGAACCGAACGCGCCTGCAAAGGATCTTTTTCACGCAAGAACTCAAGAAACTGCGGATTGCCACTGTTCTCAGCGAACAGCCGGCGCCAGCGGGTCATGAAGGGTCGCAGAAGCGAGTGCATGATACGGGCACCAACCCAGCCGACAGGCCGGACCAGCGGAGCCAAAAGAACCACGTTTTTGAAAGGCGATGTTTCAGGGGTATGGCCATTACTGAGCAGATAATCAATCAGGATAGCCCCCCCGGTGCTCTGGCCCACCGCGCTCAGGGGCCCTCTTGTCAGGGGAGCGGTGGTTTCCAGGACCGCTTTCAGAACGGCCTGATATTCCTCAAAACTTCCGATGGCAGCGCGGACACCACTCGATAAGCCATGGCCTGGCTCGTCGTAGGAAACCACATCGAAACCCGCGTCCAGACACCGCTCAATAAGCTGGCTGTAAAGACCCACATGATCGAAATATCCGTGTAGCACGAATATCGTGCCTTTGGCGGACTCCGGCTGCCGGTAATAGTGCACAGCCACCCGGTGAGGGCCACAGTCAATCGCGCCGAAGTGGTAGTGGATGTCCGGAAACTCCAGCCATAGATCAAGGCCATAGAACCGGCAATAGGCCAGGACGTCTTCGGGTAACTGAGAGTCATGTTCAAGATCGAGGTCTGGCAGCGCGGCCTGAAGTTCCGTGCGCTGCCACTGAGGGGGATCAATATCGTCTTTTTTCCAGTACACGCGTTTCCTTGAACTTCAGGCTGGGACACAGAAGGTATAGCATACAGAAACCGTAACGCTTCTACCCGCTAAAAGCCCGTCAAGCGATGCTCAATGGTAGCGCCTGAAATCATCTCAACTAAATGATTTCTATGGCCTATCGACCAGGCAGTCATAAAATGAAGGATGCGTCATGCTTCAGAAAGCCGTCGAAAACACGATTCATCAAAGCATGCTCAGAGCGGTCCGGCCCCTGCTAGCGGCCCGAGTCCCCGTCAAAATGGAGCGCCAGTTTCTGGCCGCACTCTGCCGGGGCGCCCAACCACCTCAAGGTTGTCAGTTTTCCAGAAACCATCATGCAGACGTCCCGGCGCTGCGCGTCACTCATGGCAACCAGGCCCACGGGACACTGCTGTATTTCCATGGAGGCGCCTATGCACTGGGCTCCAGCGAGACTCATCGCGGTCTCGCAGGACATTTGGCGAAGGCGAGTGGACTGGAAGTACTGGTTCCGGATTACCGGCTCGCACCCGAAGCGCCATTTCCAGCGGCTCTGGACGATGCAAAAGCCGTTTATCGCGAGCTTTTGGCCGCCGGTACGCCGGCCTCCAGCATTGTACTCGGCGGAGATTCAGCTGGCGGCGGTCTGGCGACGGCCCTGGCCCTGAGTCTGAGAGATGACGGCCTGCCCCTGCCCTCCGCCATGGTACTTTTTTCACCATGGCTGGACCTCACCAACAGTGACTGGTATCCGGCGCTGCAGGACCCAATCATCAGCAGGGCCATGCTGGACAGGATGGGAGGCTATTATTGCGGCAAAACGCCCAGCAACCATCCCTTGATCTCCCCTCTTCACGGCGATCTGCGAGGATTGCCGCCAGTGCTGGTCCAGGTCGGTAGTGAGGAATATCTACTGAATGACGCCCGCCGCTTCGCGCGGCAAATTGCGGCCAGTGAGGGATCGGTTGAGCTGGAAATCTATAACGATCTCTGGCACGTTTTCCAGGCCCTTGCTGGCGTGCTCCAGCGAGCCTCCGCCGCCGTGGCCAAAGCCGGCGATTTTGCCTCCTCTCACTGTCATTTTTGAGGGCCGGGAGTCAGCTCTGGGCCGGTGCAGGGGCGGGAGCCTCGTGCGCGAGATCTGGCAGGGGAACATCACCGCGAATAAGCGCGCGTTTGCGCGCTGCCGGCCACCGTTTCAGATGATACTCAAGCTTCAGTGCCTGTGAGCGATTGCCTGCCTCGGCACTGAACACCAGCTCAAGAGGCCCTTTGCCTCGAAGGCTGCGAGCCCCCCTTGGGCCTGATGCATGCTCCAGAAAACGCCGCTCTACATCGACCGTTATGCCGGTGTAGAGCGAGCCTGAAGCTGTGCGGATAAGGTAGACGTACCACATGGGCCCAAGTCTCGCGCCAGTCGCGTGATTCTTCAAGCCATGCGGCACTTCCACCAGGTTCGTTGCCTTCAGTTCGTTAATTGAACATGCCCATCAGCTCTGGGACATCAAGCTAGCCCATCAATCCCGGCAGGAACAGCGCGATCTGAGGGAACAGAATCAGCAACACGGTTGAAAGTAAAAGCAGCAGGATAAACGGCGGCGTGCCCTGGATAACCTCCAGATAGGGTTTTCGGAAGATGGCGACCGCCGTAAATATGTCGCAACCGAAGGGCGGCGTTGCCGAACCTATCGCCGCCTGCAGCGTCACCAGGGTTCCCACCAATACCGGATCGATCCCCGCAGCCTCCACAGCTGGAGCAAAAATCGGAGTAAGGATGAGGATGACGACAATCGGGTCAACAAACATGCAGCCAATAAAGTAGGACACAGCGATAAGCCCAAGAATCATGTAAGGGCTATCGGCGGCGTTGGCAACGATGTCACCCAGCATGAGATCCGGAAGTTTGGCGAAGGAAATCACCCAGGAGAAGGCCGTGCCCGCGGCAACCAGGATGAACACCACAGCAGTAATCAAGCCGGTGGACAAGGCCACTGACGGTAAATCCGTCAATTTCACCTGGCGGAAGATCACACATTCCAGAATGAGCGCATAGGCAACCGACATGGCTGCTGCTTCGGTGGGGCTGAACATGCCCGAATAGATACCGCCGATGATGATCACCGGAAAGCCCATAGGCAACGCAGCCTTCTTCAGCGCTGTCAGGCGATCCTCCCAGGATGCCTTTGGCTTGCGGGGAATGTTCAGCTTGACCGACTTGAAGTAGCAGTAAATGGAGAACAGTACGAGGATCATGAGGCCCGGGCCGATGCCGGCGATGAAGAGGTCGCCTACCGAGGTGCCGGAAACTACACCGTAGATAATCATTCCGATGGAGGGCGGTATCAGCAGTGCAATATCACTGGCGTTGATAATCAGCGCCATGGCGAATTTGTCGGAATAGCCCGCTTCAATCAGCTTGGGACGCAACGGCTGGCCCATGGCCACAACCGTCGCCTGGGTCGAGCCGGAAACCGCACCAAACAGCGTACACGATACGGCGGTCGTCATGGGCAGGCCGCCGCGCATGTGACCGACGAATTTCGAAACCAGATCCAGCAGACGATCAGCAGTATGCCCTTTGATCATTATGTCTGCGGCCAATATAAACATTGGCACCGCCACCAGAACACTCTGCGAGACCCCGCCGATCATCTGCTGAATGATGACCGGCCCCTGCATGAAAGGGAACTGGGTAAACAGCAGCACCATGGCGCCGACCAGCAGTGGCACCATCATCGGGTAGCCCATCAGCAGGAGAATGATCATGATGACGGCGCACACGATAGCCATCGATGCGGTGTCGAGCCCGCCGAGGCCAATCAGATCCATTAGGGATTCCATCAATTACTGCCTCCGTGCTTTGTATTCGCTCCGTCGATGGATTCGTCGAGGTTCACTTCAGAGGTTGCTTCATCCAGCCCGGTTTCATACTCATCGGGGTTGTGCCAGGACAACCAGGCCCCTGGAGAGATCAGGTTCCTGACACCCGCAAGGAGAAACTGAGCAGAGCCGACCGCCAGACCAAGCGGTGCAATCATGTACACCATCCACAGTTCAAGACCGAGCGATGGCAGAAGGCGTCCGGAGGTGCGGAGCTTATCGGCGTATTCCCAGGCGTAAACCGCCAGTAATCCGAGCAGCGCCGCCGACGTAAAACTCACTATGGTGAGGAGGATCTTCTGGCCCAGCGGGGGTAAGACGTCGTGCAGAGCCGAGACCCGGATGTGGCGGGCATTGCGCACGCCATGACCGACACCGACAAACGTCACAACCACCAGCAGCACCTGCGCGGTTTCATCGGCAAACGTAAGACTGAATCCCAGATTTCTGGCAAATACGTTGAGCACGCTGACCAGGGCCATCAGCAGGATGCTCCAGGTCAGAATGGTTTTTTCTACGAAGTTGAGTCCCGTGTCTAGCCACTCGAATGGTCGGCTCAGGAATCCGCCTCTTTGTTTGATTTCGCCCTGCTCCCCGGGTGAATTCATTCAACGGCCTCCATTTCCATTTGTTTGCATTTACGTATAGGTTGTAAATACGGTTGCTCTAGACAATTAGAGCTCGCCCCTTTTAGTGGTATCGCGAAGGGGCAGACAACGCAAGCTGTTAACGATCCGAAGGACCATCAAAAAGGAGATCAGAAATATGAGAGAAGCGACTCGCTGGCTTGGAGGCACACTGTTCGCCGTTTCCCTAGGGCTAACAGGCTGCTCGGATAGCGGCAACGAGAGCAGCTCAGACGCCCAGTCTTCCTCTGAACCCATGAATGAAAGTCAGGATCCCGTCACCTGGCGTTTTGCGCTGGAAGAAATTGATGGCAGCGTTCAGGATGCCTACGCCGAAGAATTCAAGAAGAAGATCGAAGATGCCTCCGACGGCCAGATCACTGTCGAGATCTACCCATACGGTTCCCTGGGTACTTCATCTCAGCTGACGGAACTGGTGCAGGACGGTTCTATCGAGCTCGCCTTCGCTTCCCCAGGCCACCTCGCGTCTGTGATTCCGGAAGTGGGCGTTTTTACCCTGCATTTCGTGCTGTCTGACGACAACGACATCAACAAGGCGGTTCTCTCCAGTGACGAGGTCCACGGCCTGTTCGCAGAACCTTACGCCACTCAGAATCTTGAACTGCTTGGGATTATTCCAGAGGGCTGGATGGTCTGGACCGGCAACCGCAAGCTGACCACTCCAGAAGATTTCGCGAACTTCAAGATGCGCACCATGACCTCGCCTATCCTGACGAAGTCTTACGCTGCCTACGGCGCCAACCCAACGCCGATGCCCTATTCAGAGGTGTACAGTGGTCTTCAGCTCAAGAGCATCGATGGCCAGGTGAATCCGGTTTTCGCCATTGAGGAAATGAGCTTCTACGAAGTTCAGGATTACATGATCTTCGCCAAACATGCTCAGTTCATCACCACCCTGGTTTCCAACGAAAGCTGGTACAACCAGCTGCCATCCGACCAGAAGCAGTGGCTGGATGAGACTCGAGGTGAAATGGTCGACTTCATCTACAACAAGCAGGAAGAGTTCAACAGCGAACGACTGCAGACGATTGAGCAAAACAGCGAAATCGAGGTCATCACTCTTACTGATGAGCAGCGTGACACCTTCCGCGAAGCCAGCATGGGTGTCCGCGATATCTACATTGAGGCAGCCGGTGACCGCGGCAGGGAGATTCTCGACACCATCACCAGCATGGTCGCCGAGCAGGAAGGGAAATCCGGTAGTTAATTCCGATTCCTGCAACTCTTGAAACGATAAGGGCAGCCTAGGCTGCCCTTTTTTTGTCGTGGCGATGCAGATCACGAGCCATGTTCACTGCCTTAAAATGGGTTTTTGCTCTCCCGGTACGGGCGCGGTGATCAGCCTGACACGCTCTTCTCTGAGCACCGCCATACCGCGATCTGTGAGGTCCGAGATAAAGGCAAACTGCTCGCGCGGATCGACGGGATAGCCTTTCACCCGGTAATGGATACCCCAAGGCTTCGCTGCCACGACAACCACCACCGGCTGATGGGATTTCAGTAATGGACTGGTGAAAGCCATATCGCGAAGACGCTGACGGATTCTCGCGACATCGTGATCGCCCGAAGTATGAAAATCGGCCACACACATCAGGTTATCCGTGCCATCGTTGCCGTTCGCAATCAATGAATCCCACAGTTTGCTGTGGGGGATCACTACGACGGTATCGTCCGGGGTGACGATCTTCGCAGCTCGCGTTCCAATTGATTTCACTTCTCCATAGCGATCATCTATCTGGATCCAGTCACCCGGCCGGTATGGCATCTCGTAAAGCGTCACCACCCCCGCGATCAGGCTGTTTGCGTAGTCTTTGAACGCAAAGCCCAGCGCCAGGGCCAGCGCCCCGAAAACCGCGAGCATGTTTTCAACGGTTGGTTTGATCAGCACCGGTACGATCAGCACGGCCGTTGTCACGATAATGATCAGGCGCAGAAGCGGCACCGAAGCAAGAATGTAAAGCCGTGTTCTACCACCGAAGCGCTGAGCCACTCTGGGGACCAGGAACTGGACTGCAGCCGCCAGCACAATCGCGAGCGCCAGCATCAACAGAGCGTTGATCACCGAACTCTGACTCGGCGTTCCCAGGGCATCTTTCAGACCTAGTTGCTCAAACATACGGATTTTCCCTGGTTTGGAGCTCGTGCGTTGATTCAGAACTCATCAGACGTAAATCCCCGCTGCAGTAGCTGCTGGCGCATGGCGGGATAGCCCAGCTCAGTCACCGTCCAGCAGTCGCCGGCCTGTTCAACCACACCGGCATGAACCAATGAATGAAGGCCAAGAAGCGCCCTGGTTTCCTCAAGGCCCGAGGCAAGACACATGCGCCTCAGGTCACTGGGGCCATGAAACAGCAGCGACTGGTAGAGAGTCAGCGTACTCATTTGCGTGGAGGTCGGCATCACCGGAAGACTGAGCTTGTCCATATCGACGACCCAGAACCGGGTCAGGCCGCTCTCCTTGGTCGCTTCGCTTTCCGAATTTCCTTCCTCACCGGATTCAGAGTCATCATTTTCAGCTTCTCGACGCAGTGCCTTGCGCCAGATATTCCAGGCAACTCCCGGATTGCCCCGGCTAATGGCGGCAAGGTCTCTCAGAAAGTGGGCGGAGCGGTCATTTTCGGGTGTCTCCTCCCTGTGAGTTGCCAGAACCCAGTTTCCCTTGGTGGCGGTTCGTACCTCTAATGGCTCTGTCGACACCGAACCGAACCAGCGCTGCAACCGGGTAGCCGTGAAAGGTCGGAGTGTTAGGGCGGACAGGCGAATCTCTGGAAGATAGTCTTCCCAGAACCGCCAGCTCCAGCTACTGCACCCCACCAGTCCCTTGGCACCATTCCCTGCCACAAGGCGGTGAATCAGCTGGCGTACCAGCGCCAGCCCCTGATGATGTCTTACCCAGAAGCAGCCCAGATCCGCCAACACCCAGGGGCCATCGGGCAGGCGTTCCTGCCACCACTGAGCCGCTTCGTTATCGTCCATCAGCAGGTTTTCGGGCGGTTCAATTAGCGCCCAACCTCGCTCGTAGGCGAGCGCTGAAAGTCCTTGCGTGATTCCGGAAAACGGTGGCGCCACGATCAGAGAGAATGTCTGCTCCGAGAACCGCTCCAGACGATCACGCCAAAACTCAACGCTTTGCTCCAGATGGCTACCCCATTCGGTCCAGTCCGGCTCGGGTGCCAGCCAGTCCAGCGTTTTCGCCTGTACCTCAGGCAGACCGTCCAGGGGCTGGAACGAAGATTCATGAGGCAGTACACCCTCGCGCAAATTCATGAGCGCCCGCCTGAACTTGTCTCGAACCGTCCTGGTCACCGTGTTGGAGGGACAACCCCACTGCGCAAGCGGCAAAAGAATCTGCTGCTCCGCCGGATCGGCCTCATCCTCAGCCGATGGCGGCTCGAGCACTGTTTTGAGATTGGACAATCGATTACTCCGGTATCAGCCATTGAACGGATGTATTCACATCGAGCACGCTCTTTCCGCCGAGGACCTTCATCATGGACAAGAACCGCTCTTCGAAACCCCAGGGAGGGTTCAGAACCAGCAGCCCGGACCCTGACATACCCCTCTCAGGCGGCTTGCGAAGGTCGAGACGACAGTGGAGTACTTTACGAACAGAAGTATTGATCAAGCCATTGAGTAGTGGCTGCTCTGCTGGCTTCGTCAGAATCGGATACCAGATGAGAACCACCGCATGCCGACATTTCTTCCAGATTCGCTCGACGGTCGAGGCTGTCTCGAGGTAGTCGTCCCGCACTTCGTAAGGAGGGTCGATCAATACCAGGAGGCGCGGCTCTCTGGGTGGTAGAGCTTCCACGACCCCTTTGAATCCATCGCCCGTCACAACGTTTACCCGATTTTCTTTCCAGGTCGCCGCCCAGTCTTTGAGAACCGACTGCTCGGTGGGGTGTAGCTCAAATGCAGTGAGTCTATCCTCAGACCTCAACCCGCAGGCGAGCCATTGAGGAGATCCGGGATAGCGAGTCAACGGGCTTTCGCTTCTTTCGATGCCTCCCAGCGCTTCCCGGAGCCGGGCCAGAAAACCGCACCAATCCGGATGATTGAGCAGTGTCGGCTGATGCTTCCATAGTTTTTGGATACCGCCTTCCGCCTCACGGGTCTTACGAGCTCGCTCGTCGGTCAAATCGTAATCGCCACTCCCCGCGTGGGAATCGAAACAGGCGATAGGTGAGGCTTTGCTGTGCATCATGCTCTGGATGAGCCATAGGGCCGAATGTTTCTGAACATCGGCAAAGTTGCCAGCATGGAATCCGTGCAGATAACTCAGCATAAGTTGGCAGTGTCCCCCATCATTTAGGCATAAAGTACATCGTCACCAGACAGCCATCAGTTAATTCGCCCTGATCAAACGCCTTCATTCCAATCGATATTCTAAGTAAAGCGCCGATTTGGAGGTTACCACGCAGGCGCGGCTGCAGCTTACTACCTCTTGGGGGCTCTGCGCCGACCATCCGAGTTGTGAGAAGGAAGGCGCGGGAGGAGAATGATGCATTCTGATCAACTTTCTGACCTTCAACTCATCAAGATTTAATGAGTGGCTTTACCCTGCACGCGGTTTACACTGGGCGCTGCGATTGCGACCCTTGGAAGTCGCCACCGGTTCCGATGCGCCTTGATGTGTCCATCGCCCGCCCGATTCGAAGTGATTTAGAGGCCCCCTACAAGCACTCAGGTTATTTCTGTATGCCCATGACTCGCGTTTCTGTCCGCACCCTCGTTACATCCTGCCTGCTACTATCATCCGCCGCCAGTCACGGCGCGACGCCCGCTGATACCGAAGCCCTGAAGCTCTGGGCCGAGCGCATTGGCACGGCTTACGAGCAGTTGGCTTCCAACGCGTCGCAACTTAATGAGAGCGCCACGAATTACTGCAAGTCCTCAAGCGAGGCTGGAATTGACGAGGTTGGTATTGAAAACGTACGTGGCAACTGGAAGGAGGCCTTTCTGGCGTGGCAGAAAATCCGCTTCGTGGATTTCGGCCCCATTGTTCAGAACAGCCGCGCTTGGCAGTTACAGTTCTGGCCAGATCCAAAAAACCTCACTCAGCAGAAAGTTGATGAGTGGCTGAACGCCCCCAGCGAGATTCAAAGCCGACCAATGGCATCCGAAGGCGTCGCCCTGCAGGGCTTCCCGGCGATGGAATATCTGCTTTACGGCGAACCCGGTAATGAGGCGGACGATAATCTGGATAGTCGCGCGACTCGCACCCTGAGCGCCGATCAGTGCAAACTGCTTAGCCAGATTGCCAACCACGTCGACTCCGTTACTAAGGCATTGGCCGCCGATTGGCAGACATTCAAACCAACCTATGCTGAACAGTCGAGCTACACCGATAAAACGGCCATTTCAATGCTCGACGCCGTAGCTTTTTTGCTGAATAGAAGGCTGGCCTCTGTTATGGGCCTGGGAGGCTCCGGATCGCCGGATGCGACACGCGGCGACGCCTGGCGCAGCGGCGTCTCGCTTGACGCTCAGCAGGCAACCCTCGTCGGCATTAAGCAGAACTTCCTTCCGGGCATGAATATTCTCCTCAAACAGCGCGGTCAAAGTGAACTCGGCGAAGAAATCGAGAAGACGCTGGACCAAGCCATCGCCAGTTACGATACCGCCAAAGGCACGCTCAACACGCAACTCAAATCCGACGAGGGTTATGCGCGCCTACAGCGGGTTTACATCAAGTTGTCACTGTTGTCTCAAAAATTGGAGAGCGATCTTAGCCGGGCTTTGAGGCTATTGCGCGGCTTCAACAGCAGTGATGGAGACTGAGTTAATGCACAGACGTTACGTTCTCGCTGTTTTTGCGGCGGCCACCGGTAACCTGCTCGCCAGCTCGTTCATGAAAGCCGAGGCCGCTGAGCGGCCCGGCTCGGACAGGCGGCGGGCCGGCAGCGATTCCGCAACGTCCGAACAGGGTTGGTATCTCAGCGCTGCCGACGATTCCCTCGGGCAGCACTTTATCGTGGGCGCTGATTCGCACGATGAGACGCTTTTTCGCTTGCCTGTAGACCAGCGTGGCCACGGCGGCTGCATGCATCCCAGTGGCGCGCATGCGGTGGTATTTGCCCGCCGACCAGGCGACAAGGGCTGGGTTATCGAGCGGTCTGGCCATCTGGCGCAGACGCTCACCGCCGGGAAGGATCATCATTTTTACGGGCATGGCGTATTCAGCCGGGATGGTCGGTTCCTGTATACCACGGCCAACCACTTTCCTTCCGGGCAAGGCCGAGTGCTGGTCTTCGAGGTCGCCGAGAATTATCGTTTTTCCCATGACATCAAAATTGATGGCATAGGGCCTCACGAACTGGTTGTGATGCCGGACGGCGAAACGCTTGCCGTTGCCCTTGGTGGTATAAAGACTCACCCGGACTACGAACGAATCAAACTCAATCTGGATAGCATGGCTCCTGCCCTGCTTTTGATTGATCGTCAGACTGGGCAGGAAACACGACGTTTTGAGCCGTCCCACCATCAGCTCAGCGTCCGCCATCTCGATGTCAGCGCCGACGGCACGATCGTGGTGGGCTACCAGTTCCAGGGTCCCGAATGGGAACAGCATCCGCTCATTGGAATCCTGGCCCCGGGTCAGAGCGAGCTCAGCGAGCCAACGCTGAATGAAACCCTTGTCCGTCGAATGCGCAACTACACAGCAAGTGTGGCCTGCCACTCCGGCAATCACTGTGTCGCCATTACGGCGCCCCGGGGCGGGCTGGTTCTCATGCTGGATTACCAGAGCCAGACAATTGAAAAAACCTACGATGTCACCGATGCTGCGGGAGCCATGGCCTGGGAGGATGGTTTCAGGCTCACCTCCGGCGACGGCTCGGTGCTGTCAGTCGAACCCCGATCCGGTGAAATCACGTCCCTCGATCCGGCCCGACTGCGCTGGGACAATCATTTGATTGCCAGCCGCTGAGCCCGGTCCGTATGCAAACGACAGCCGTATTACTGTGACGTCGCTGCGCCTGGCCAGCGACGATGAGCAGCAGCGGTTTCCCATCAGCCGTCACTGGTTGGTCCGGTAGTCGCCGCTTATTGAGCGCAGCATTCAAGCCCCAAGGAGTCTTCTTGAAACCCCGCAACCCGGATCTGGCCGACCAACTCTACGGTTATATCGCCAACGAAGAAGATGCCCGCGCCTGTACCGATATACCGGATAGCGCCTGCCGGGAAGTCCCCCGCAACTTCTTTCTGATTCTTGCCAGTAACGTGCTGACCAAATTGGGAGATCTGATGATCAATCCCAAGACGGTTCTGGCCTGGCTAATGAGCGCCATCGGAGCAGCCCCGCTGGTGGCCTGGCTAGTGCCGATCAGAGAATCCGGCTCAATGATTCCCCAACTGGTCATTGGCGCCTGGGTGCGTCAGAAGCCCGTCCGTAAGTGGTTCTGGGTGCTCGGCAGTCTTGGCCAGGCGGTGAGCGTCGCAGCCATGGCGGCATCCGTCTGGCAGCTCGAAGGAATGGCTGCGGGTTACGCCCTTTTAGCTGCGCTGATCGCTTTTTCGCTGTCCCGGGGCTTCTGCTCCGTCGCGATGAAAGACGTCCAGGGAAAATGTGTACCGAAAAGCCGAAGGGGCCGTTTATCCGGGCTGGCAACGGCCTTGGGCGGCAGCCTTACAGTCGCTTTGACTCTACTGCTGTTCTGGGATCGGCCCGAAGCATCGATTGTCTTCTACGTTTTTGTGCTGCTGGCCGCAGCGGCCCTGTGGGGGCTCGCTGCTCTAGTCTTCGCGGGAGTGGACGAATACGAGGGCGAGACGTCGGGTGGCGGCAATGCGATGAAAGATGCCTTCGCTAATATGAGCCTTCTGGTCCGGGACAAACCTTTTCGCAAATTTGTGACTACGCGGTCTCTGCTGCTGTGCTCGGCTTTGGCCTCACCTTATTTTGTAGTCCTGGCCCAGCAACAGGGACAAACCGAGTGGCTGTTGGGCGGTTTTATGCTGGCTAGCGGCCTGGCGGGCTCTCTGAGCGCGACAATCTGGGGATGGATGGCTGACACATCGAGCCGTGGCGTTATGATTCGCGCTGCATCACTGGCCAGTGCCATATGCCTCGCCACTGGACTATGGGCAGTCGTATCCGGTGACGCTTCGAAATCGAGTGTCTGGCTTTATCCGGCGGCTTTCTTTGTGTTGAGCATCGCTCATGCCGGGGTACGGCTCGGTCGCAAAACCTATCTGGTTGACATGGCAGGCGGCAACAAGCGCACGGACTACACCTCAGTAAGCAATACCTTTATCGGACTGATGCTACTGGTGACAGGCGGGCTAAGCGCACTTGCGTCTCTGATTTCACCGGGCGCGGTGATTGTCATGCTCGGCTCTATGGGGCTTGTTGGAGCCATCAGCGCCACGCGCCTAAAGGAAGTCGAAGGCTGAGTTCAAAGCGAAAGCCGTGGGTACATTCCAGCGTTGCCATGGTTCCGGCGGACGATCCTTTAGGCGTCTAGGGATCCCGTCCGTCATTTAGTGCCAGAGCGCCTCTCACCGCGCGGTAGATCGTCCAGATAGCCACGCCGCCCAAGACGAAAAAGCCGACAAAGATCGCGGTCAGCAAGGAACCAACGACAAACCACAGGAGACCATACCAGAAGGTAACGATCTGCCAGCGGAAATGCGGCTCAACCCAGGTGTCGCGGACCTGGTCCATTTTCAGATAGTTGATCACGACGCCGGCTAACAGCGTCAAACCGCCCGTAAACGACGCAAGCCCGTGAAGCAGATAGACCAGCACGGCCAGATTTCGCCCGGGGTCATTACGGCGGGCTGCCCGGTCGACAGGCGCGGGTCGCAGAACGGGTTCGGGCACGGTTACCTCCTAATCGGGTAGTCAGACAAATCACGAACCTACGGCGAAGGATTTTCCGCCGCATCATGTCCTGAATATTGCGGCAGAGCAGAGGCAAATCAAGAGGATGACCAAAAGCAGTGGTCTGAATTGGTGCGACACACTAAAGCGTACGTGCAGCTGATAAGAATTGACTGGAGCTAAAAGGAAAAGGCGAGCGGTCGGGCTCGCCTTTTCGTCTAGTGCTACTTTCGGAACTGATCCACCAATTAGTTGGTGGCGTCCTCGTAGGCATCTTTGGTCGCATCGCCAGCGTCTTCCATGGCATCGCCAGCTTCCTCAGCGGCGTCGCCCATGTTGTCGCCAGCGTCTTCCATCATGTCGCCTGCGTTATCGGCGGCCTGTTCGAAGTCCGGACCTTCATCATCGTTGCTGCAGCCGACCAGGCCAAACAGCAGAACGGAAGAAAATAGAGCAGCGATCAATGCTTTCATAATAAACACCCCTAATCCTGTGGGTTCTGAATGAGTTCGCAGCCAAATATACGTGCTTTGACCGACGCACTGCTATTTCTCGACAATTAAACTTAGGTTATTACAGGTTATTCCCGGATTTTTCGCGCTGGAAATGGCGAGTTTTCTCAAGGAGCCAGAGATAATCCGAAGTCAATCAGAGGCTCCCCAAGCGACACTCGTCGCCTTTAATCGGTATCATGCGCAGAGCCCGGCGCGCTACGCGTCGCTGTTGAACGCTTAAGTCTGGACGACGACTCATGATATTTGCACTGCTCTTCGGCGGTTTGATCGGCGCCGCTTTCCGTGGTTTTACCGGTTTCATTATCGGTGCCGCCATCGCCTATGGCCTGGTGAAACTAGCGAAACACAAGCTGCTGGGGAAAATAGCTCAAGTCCAACAGGACTTTGTCGAAACCACCTTCGCGGTGATGGGCGCTCTTTGCAAAGCTGACGGCGTCGTTACACAGGATGAAATTGCCGCCGCAGAAGCCGTATTTGTCCGCTTTCGTTTCAATCCCCAACAAAAAGAACAGGCCATCGCGGCTTTCAATCGCGGCAAGCAGCCGGATTTTGATCTGGACGCCGAGCTTCGGCGCTTCGTAAACGTCAGCCGCGGACAACCCGCCCTGATGCAGATGTTCCTGCAGATTCAGATATCAGCCATAGCCGCGGACGGTCAGATTCATCAGGCTGAACACCAAATGCTGCTGAAGGTCGCCAGAGGGCTGGGGCTGCCAGAGCAGGTAGTGGAACAGATCAGCGCGACTCTCCGGGGCTCCGGCCGCGCAGGTGCCTCCCAGCAAGCCACCCAACGCGATCGATTGGCAGACGCTTACCGTGTGCTGGGGGTGGACTCAAACGCCAGTGACAAAGAGCTCAAGCGCGCTTACCGCAAGCTAATGAGTGAAAATCATCCGGACAAACTCGCGGGACGGGGACTACCGGAAAGCATGCGCGAAATGGCTGAAGAGAAAACCCGGGAAATCAGCAGCGCTTACGATGTGATAAAAACAGCGCGACAGGGCTGAAACAGCCCCTGGTCGCCGCCTCAAAAGCAAAATCTCAGTCGTTCCCAGCTTTCGCGAGCCGTTGTATTTCCTCATTCGTCAGGATCGAGACGCGGGCGTAGTCACCACGGACGAGAGCCTGGGCGAGTTCGGCGGCAATCGCCGCGCCGAGCTGCTCGGCATCCGTAGACTGATAGCGTCTCAGAGGGCCGATCAGTGCCCGATCCAGAACCGGTGCAAGGCGCCCAAATAATGCCTCAGCAGGACGAGATTCCTCGCGGTTCCCTATCAGAAGGCCTGGGCGGAAAATCGCCAGATGGTCAAAATTCAGCGATATCAGCGCTTCCTCCATCTCGCCTTTCACCCGACTGTAGAAAATCGGCGAACCTGGATCCGCGCCCTGGGCGGATATGACAGAGAAACAGCGCGCACCCGCCGCTTTTGCCAGCTGAGCCGCCTGAACCACGTAGTCGAAGTCAACACGTCGAAAACCGGCTTTTGAGCCGGCTTGCTTGCGCGTCGTCCCCAGGCAACAGGCAACGCCATCAACGGCAAAATGACCGGACTCGCTTGCCAATTGTTCAAAATCCACGATGACCTGCTGCAACCGCCGGTTGTGATCGACGTCATCGACATCCTTTAGACGATGACGCAGCAGCGCAATCACTTCCGTAACCCCAGGCTGCGCCATCAGAGATGGCAGCACCGTTTGTCCTGTCAGTCCACTGGCACCTAGCAGCATAATTTTCATAGTCGATTCCCTGAATGAATGACTCGCAGCTATTCTTTCTGGCTCTGCTGCTTCGCCTGCCGGATCGTCTCCTGTGCTTCGTCCCATTCGTCTTGACTGGCTTCGGGATTGTCCTGTTTCGAGGCGGCACCTGGCTGGAAAACCAGCTCAGCCAGGATCGGGAAATGATCAGAACCGATCGGCTTGAGACGCTGCATGCTTTTGAGTTCAAAATGCTCGCTGACAAATACGTGATCCAGCGGCCACCTGAGCAGGCGATGAAAGGCGTTGAATGTACTGTACATGCCTCTTCCGCGTCGCGGATCGAGCATCCCGCTGAGACGGCAGAAGGTACGCGTGCTTCTGGACCAGGCCACATCGTTCAAATCGCCAAAAACCAGTGTCGGTCCCGGCGCATCGTAAATATCCTTGCCAACCAGCAACAGCTCGCCATCCCGCCAGAGCGAGCGAGTACTTTCCGCAGGCGCTGGAGGACGCGGATGAACGGCATGCAGTCGCACACGGCCCAAGCCGAGCGTCAGCCAACAGTGGATCGACGGTATATCATCCTGAATCAGCCATTTGATCTGCGGATCCCCCAAGGGCAGCCGGGAGTACATGTGCATACCGTAGAGATTATCGAGCGGTATGCGTACACAATGAGGCCAATCCTGAAGGAGGGCTTCGTCCAGTTTCTCCTGCCACCAATCGTCGCTTTCCAGAGTCAGCACAATATCCGGCGAGTGCGTATGGATCTGGCTGATCAGCGCTTCACTGTTACGGTTGGGCGTCAGCACGTTGGAAATGAGCAGCCTTACGGTATTGCCGGGATCGGGCGTGCCTTTGAAGCTCTTTACCTGCGAGGGCCAGAATGGCGTATAGGGAAGGACATGCCACATCTGCCAAAACACGGCCAGCCCGGCTACGCAAGACGCAGCCAGTCTGCAGGGCTCTCCGACAAACTGGGCCAGTACGAGCGCGATCAGTCCGGCAACCGCAAACTGGACCCGGGGAAAGTCACAAACCCGGATGGTCCAATGAAATCCCGGCACTTGAGCCAGTGCTGTAGCCAATAGAATCAGGCTGGAAAAAACTAGAACGACGATCCCGAACACGAGGCCTCCTGCCGACGGCCACTCCCCTACCAGGACCGTCACTGTTTGACGGGGCGGGAGGTCGCCTCAAGGCTAGCTAAATTACGGAGCTGGAACGGTCATGGCAAGTGAATGCGCCGTAGTACGCTTGGCAACGTATGGTGTAACGGCTACCCGAACAACCAATGACCAACGGGCTGACTGAACATGGAGATTTTGCTGTGGACTGCTGTTGCGCTTGTTGCGACTGCCATCATCTGGAAAGGCAGCGGCCTGCTGGAGTCCAGTAGCGAGCGCATTGCAGCCTATTACTCTTTACCTGAGGTAGTCCAGGGAGCCGTCATCGTTGCGATTGGCTCCAGCTTCCCGGAGCTTTCGACGGTCGTTATCTCGACGCTGATTCATGGCGAGTTTGAACTGGGGGTTGCCGCTGTAGTGGGCTCGGCTCTGTTCAATATTCTGGTGATTCCTGCGCTGTGCGGTCTCAGTTCTCACAAGCAACTGAGATCAAATCGGGACCTGGTCTACAAAGAAGCCCAGTTCTACATGATCGCGGTGGCAGTGCTTACCCTGACGTTCGCTTTCGCCGCGATCTATTATCCGGTGGCGCCAGACTCCGGCGATGACGGCACCATTCTTGGCGAAATGACACGCTGGCTGGCCGTGATGCCGATAGCACTCTACGGGCTGTATATCTTCGTGCAGTATCAGGACACCCGGGACCAGGAACGCAAGGCGCCGCCAGCCGATATCTCGATTGGCAAGGAATGGTCAATTCTGGCCATGTCGCTGGTGGTGATCGTGGTCGGCGTGGAGGGTCTGGTTCGCTCGGCCATCAGTTTCGGAGAAATCTTCAACACCCCGAGCTTTCTGTGGGGCATTACCGTTGTCGCTGCCGGCACCTCGATTCCGGATGCTTTTGTCTCCGTGCGAGCCGCCCGCAATGGCAAGGGCATTGCCAGCATTGCAAACGTTCTGGGCAGCAACACCTTCGATCTGCTGGTCTGTATTCCCGTCGGCGTACTGATTGCCGGCGCGACGATCATCAACTTTTCAGTGGCTGCTCCAATGATGGCGGTTCTCACCGCCGCTACAATCGTGTTGTTCCTCGCCATGCGAACGCACATGATTCTTTCGCGAGCCGAATCAATGGCGCTGTTAATGCTGTATCTGGCCTTTGTGATCTGGATTTCCCTGGAAAGCTTCGCAATCGCTGACCTGGTGCCTGGCCTACCGCCTGCGGGCTAGGCGATAGTCATCCGAGTAGCCCCTGCCAGAGCCCGATCAAACTGATCGCCAGCAGAGCGGAGCCCAGAACCCGGAAAAACACCTGTGTATCAGAAGCCAGCATGCGGTCGTGAAATTTCAACCCGACGACGTGGCCAATCGCGGCGCAGGGCAACAACCATAGATGGTGGATCAACTGCAGATCCACGCCCGCGTAGATGAAAGCCGCCATTTTGATACTGACGAGAATGAACCAGAGCGCGAAAAGCGTATCCGGCAGTTGCTCGCGGGGCAGGTGCTGCGCGACAACGGCGATGATCAGCGGCGCACCGATCAGCGACGTACCACTGATATAGCCTCCCAGCATCAGGAATAGGACATCGAGGATCTTGCTGTTGCTTTTGAACGGTCGATTGAAGATGTAGGTCAGGGAATAGAGGGCGACAATCGCAAAAATGATGACGCTCATGACATCTCGGGGCAGCGTGATCAGCCCGAATACGCCAATGAGTTTTGGCACGATCATGATAGCGAGGATGCGCCCCAGGTACTGCCAGTTAACCGTCGTGCTGATCTTTGGACTTTCAGGCGCGCCACTCCGCGGCTGATCCAACTGTCCGGAGGAAGACGCCATCGCTGCCGATGCGCCGGCTCGGCGTTCCGCGAGGGTGCTCTGGACGATGGTCAGGGTTGCGAAAACCAGCAAATGAACGGAGATGATGGGCAGATATACCAGCGGGTCATTGTGGACCAGCAGCAGGAAAGGCAGGGACAGCACCGCGCCCCCGAAACCCAGTCCGGACCGTACAAAGCCGCTCCAGATGAAAATGATCCCGATCAGAACATATTGAAGGATGCTGAGCTCGGCCAACCGGACACCTATGGCGTGACAGGGGGTTAATCAGACGCCTTCAGAACATCCCGCGCGCCCTCCTGATCCAGATTCACTGCCCGGATCGGATAAGGAATCACGATGCCTTCCTCAGCGTAACGCTTGTGAAGCGCCTTGATGAAGGCGGACTTTAACAGAAACTGTTTGAAGAATTCCTCAACCCGGATGACGACGGTGAAATTGATGCTGGAGCTGTCAAAGGTATGAAAAACAACAAAAGGATCAAAGCTATCCACGCCCCACTCATGATCTTTCAGCACTTGCCGGGCGACATCCACCGTCACTTCCTCCACATGGGCAAGGTCGGAATCGTAGTGCACGCCGACTTCGACGAGCACTGACATCTCTGGCGCCGGATAGTAGTAATTGATGATCTTGGAATCCGACAGCGCGCTATTGGGCATGATTACGATGTTGTTCGGCAACATGCGCACCCAGGTAGAACGCCAGCCGATTTTTTCGACAAATCCCTGCTCGCCGGACTCCAGCTCGATAAAGTCTCCCACCCGAATGGGTTTATCGATGACCAGTTGAACACCGGAGAAGAAGTTTTCCAGCGTCGGCTGCAGCGCCAGCGCAACCGCCAGCGAGGTGATGCCCAGGGAGGCAATGATGGGCGTAACAGAAATACCCAGCGTGCCCAGCAGAACCAGAACACCCAGGCCAAAAATCAGCCCTCTTAGAATCCCTCTGACGATGGATTTACTGCTGCGCAGCATCTCAGAATTGGGCGAATAGAACTCGACGGCACCATTACACAACCGATCCACAAACAGGATGACGGCTACAATCAGCAGCAGCTTCTGTATCAGAGCCAGGGTCTTGTCGGTATCCGCACTGAGGACACTGTCTGGATCGAAGATACCGGCCAGAAGACCGAGGTTGATCGCTACGATGACGACCGTGAGTGGAAACGAAGCAGCCCGGATCAGAAGGCTGTCGAGTTTGAAACTGGTGCGCGAAAGAAGCCCTTCGATCCGACCGATCATGAGCCTCTTGATCAGCAACATGACCAGAATGGAAATCAGAGCATAGAGGATGGGCAGTCCCCAGCCCGGCATGGCGAAGGATTCAAAACTGAAGGACCCGAAAGAAATTTCCGGCAACTAGAACCTCCTCCATGGACCAGCGGTCGTACACTGACATTACCCGGATCGAAAACTCGTCTATCCGTCGAGCTGAACCGGAACCAGCGGGCCGAGAGTTATGGAAATGGCTCGCCACAGTCTATAGTGCTGGTGCAAGATCCATACCTTCAGGGCGGCCAGGGGAACTCTGAGCCATGACGTTCCAAAGAGTCTGTAGGCACCTGGCCTACCTGGCTCAACGCTTTAATTGATGATGCCTTACCTACCCATTAATCGGCTGTCCAAATTTGCCTGGTTAGCGCTATTGCTGGCCACACCCCTGCTTTTCTGGGGCGGTCCGGACTGGACGTCCAGTGCGCTTTACAGGGCGGTGTGGGATCTCGGCCATCCGGCCTTCTTCGGTTTGCTGATGCTGGTTGTGAGGCCCTGGCGATGGCTAGCCGGTTGGCGACTCTGGCTTGCAACCACGGTAGTGATCGGGCTTTTAGGCGCGACTATCGAGTTTATCCAGAGCTTCACCGGACGGGAGTCCAGCGTCGAAGATGCTTTGATGAACCTGGTGGGCGCCTGGTTTGGGCTGGCACTGGCCGGTGTCAGCCGACCGGAGACACGCTGGCAGGACTGGCTTATGGCCGCTGTCGCCACCGCGCTGCTGATACCGCCGTTGTATAACCTCGTTTACGTCGCAAGAACTCACATGCATCTGGCTCAGCAGGCGCCCGTGCTGTTCGAGATCGCCAACCCGGATGCCTATCGGTTCTGGCGAGGTAACGTGGAGCCTGTGCTTTCGGGTTCGGGACAGCCAACGGCGCTGATGATGAATCTGAAGCCGGCGCGCTACAGCGGTGCAACCCTGGACGATCTGCCCTGGGATTGGGCGGGGTGGGACATGCTTGAGATAGTGCTGGAGAATCCCGGCGAGCGCACACTCAACGTGACTCTGCGGATCAACGATGTCGCTCATGATCGGCGCAATAAAGGCTATTTTGATCGATACAACCGCGTGTTCGCGATTAAACCCGGCATGAACCGGCTGTCTATTGCGTTGAAGTCCATAGCGGACGCCCCCCGCGAGCGACAGATGGATATGAGGGATATTCGTCGGCTGGTCTTGTTTATCAGCAATCTGAAGGAACCAGAGCAGCTGATCCTGCATCGACTCGAGCTCGCGAAAAAACCTTCCGCTTAGTAGCCTCTCCAGGCGAAGCATTCTGAGTCTTGTGTCCCTTCGTTTTTAAGCGCCAGGCACTCGATGCGGTCTCAGGGGGCCAGTGGCACCGGTGTCTGTGCTGGCGCAAACGTCGAAAACACCGCTGACTGGCAATCGCTGTCTCCGCAAAGAAGATCGAACACGCCGCTGGAATCGTAGGCTACCGCCGAAGTTCGCAAGTAAAAAAAGCGGGAACTGCGATGTCCGGAGAGCTCTCCCTCGTCGAACAGGAAGTTAATCGTACCCGTGGACGATCCGAAATACCGTATCGCATAGGGCGCAGCCAGGCCCGGTGAATCCTTTCGCCAACCGGCATCCATGAGTGGCATGCCCTGGAAACCACCCAGTCGAAACGCAATGATATCCCCCTGGTTCTGGCGCACATCGGACAGGATGACTCGCCAATAAAAACTCAGGGTTCCTGTCTCGCCAGATCTCACAACCCGATTCTGAACATGTCCGGACAAGGACTCGTTATCAACCTCTACACGAAATGGCGTTCGTACGTCTTCTACGATAATTCCGGAAATAGTGGGCTCACCAGCAACGGTCACGCCTTCGAGAGGAAAATCCAGAAAAGGACCCGCGGGTTCAATAAGAATGGCACTGCGTGCGCCCTCTGTGGCAAACAGCGACAGACAAAGACTCAGCACTTTGGCTTTTAGTCCACAACGTCTCATCGTCCCTCATTCCCTGCCGAAACAGAGAAGCGTCTAAAACGAACCGAACAACTGCATCGGGCCAGGGAGACTCTGAATCACTCCCTAGGTAACAGCTTGCTGAGAAAGAAGCTGTCGATAGTAACGCTAGAGCTTCTCATGGGTTTTCAGTGAACATCCAGTTGACGAAGGTACCCGCGCAGGTAGCCGTGGGTCACGGCAACCAATCTTAAATTCCTTCAACCAAGGGGAAAGGTTTCCTGCTTCACTGGAACTCTCTCTGGAAGAAGCTCCAAGAACGGGCCTCGCTCAGAAGTTTTCCAGAAAAGGACGAATCCTCCAGACGACCCAGGCCTGTCTCTCCGCCAATTCATCGTTGAGCATAGTCGTGTAGAAAGAGCAGTTTTCAAATTCGGGCCAGCGAAATACGATTTCGAGATCCTTGCCCCTGGCCCAGAGATGCTCTCTGGCCGGGTCCAGCTCAATCATTGCGGGCACTGGCACAGCGCCTCGGCATTGGCCCAACGGGACTGTTTTCAGCTGAACCAGATCGGTCCAGAAGCGGATGGCTGAGACTTCAATGTGAACCCGTGCGGTCAATTTACGGCCTGCTGCGGAGCTACGCCGCCAGGTTTCGACAGGCTTCAGAGCGACGGTGGCCTCTGCGTAGGTTGGGCTCGGACTGGCGACCGGTATTGCAAACGGCGCTGGCGCTCCTAACACCTGCACACGTGCGGACGTTCCGCCGACGTCAGCCGACAGGCCCAGTAGCACCCCACTCCTGGCCTCTCCCTTTTCCAGAACCGCCTGATAGTCACTTTCGCCCAATTCAAACCAGCCTTCAGCTGCGTCACTGACGGCTGCGGTGAGGGGCACCTCCAGAACTCCATTCAGGTCCGCAGACGCGGCTGTATAGGTGATGCGCAGATCGCTAGTGTATTGATCGGCCTTGCGATCTGCCCTGAAACTCACCCAGAGCAGGCAACTGTCCATTGGCGCCAGGGGGCGGCTGCAATCAGCGCTATCCACCGAAAAGAGTCGACCGTCTGAGGTGAGCGCCGGCAACAGGCTTATGGGCACCGACTCATGATTGATGACTTTCAGCGGGCGCTCCCAACTGAGTCCCTTCGGAACAGCGGCCATATCCAAGGCCTTCGGTACGGTCTGCAACCCTGCCGCCGACAACGGACTCGTGAGGACCCATAGCAGACATGCCAAAACACTTATGCTGCGCATCAGAGAAACGAAAGGCGTCATGACGGCTTAGCGTCTCCGCACTTTGCCAGCAGTGCCTCTACCGCCGGGACGCCCAGGCGTCGCATGAGTGCAATGTTGCGCTCTGGTATTGCCGCGGTGTCCGGATATCGGTCAATAGCGGCTGCCAGGCTTTGTTCGCGCAGCACATGCAGAATCGGGAAAGGCGCCCGATTGGTGTAGTTACCCGGATCATCGCTTTGAGCGTCCGCAAAACAGTAGTCGGGATGAAAACTGGCAATCTGGAACTCTCCTTCCATGCCAAGCATTTCAGTCATGCCGTTGGCCATATCCACAATATCCAGGAACGACTCGAAATCCAGCTGGTTCGAAGGAATGATCAGGAGCGTGGTTTCGCGAGCGGCATCGTTTCGCAAAGCCTGCAGTTCGCTGTGTAACTCGGCGAGCACGTCGTCATCGCTGCTTCCGGAGCAGATGCTGATATAAACAGTGCCTGCCAGCCATTCACGCTGAGCGAAGGGACAGAGATTCAGGCCAATGACCATCGTTTCCAACCAGGCCACCACCGCCTCTTTCACAACCGACTGAGACATCCATCACTCCTTTCTGTGTACAGACGCACGTTTCAGAAAATCCCTCGGAACCCACGTGATCCAAGGCTATCAAAGGTGACGAACTTTACGGAAATAGCCCATCGCGTGGGTTACGATAACAACTGTACACAATCCAAACTCAGGGTTTACCACTATGATCGGGGACACAAAAGAGTCCTGCGGGCACGACAGCAGCGGAGCGGTCTCTCAACCGCCCTTCGGCGCTTATGCAGCAGCCCATGGGATCATGGCGCAAGTGGTTACTCTGGATGAGAATCCACGCAAACGCGACTCTCTCGCTGAATGGCAGCAGCTATTCGGTGCGGAAGGGACGATTGACCAGTCCCTGCACCAAGTGCTCAGCCCGTGGATGTTCCAATTTGTGGTGGATCGGCTGACAGGCAAAAACGCTGGCGCCCTGACCACTCAGCCACTCAAGGCTGAAGTTCTGGACTACCTGCTGAAGCAATTCCGCTGGCAGGAGCACGAATCGAGTCTGGGTCTGCAGTTCGCGACCCTCGACGTCGAACGAGCCATGAAGAAGCTTCGCAAGGCGGCTGGACGAGGCTCCAATATCCGCACGTTCTGGAGCTGGTCCGGCTTCCGCAAACCGATGACTCTTTCTAGCGCTGCAAGCAAGTAATTCCCGCAGCGCGCAGAGATAGCGCTCGATAGCACCACTATCCATTTCTTAGAACAATCTATTTCCTAGAACAATCTATTTCCTAGAACAATCTATTTCCTAGAACAATCTGTTTCCCAAAAAGAGCCGAACTCCGGTCAGTCGCAAGACTGAACCGGGTTCGTTGCGTTACTGATTTCAGGGAGCCCGATGGTATTACCAAGCCACCGAATTGTTGGGCCCGCGCTTGATGATCGGTACTTCATTCTCCCAGATGGCCAGTCCACGTCGAAGATCCGTAAGGCTCAGCTGGAAGTAATATTCAACTTGCTGCTCCTTCCCTACCTTGTGATTGGTCTGGAGAATTTTTCCGGACAAGCTGAGATCTGGCGCCTGTAAGGTACCTTTTTTCTGTACCGTACTGCTGTCGAACTCTTCGTCATTCCGTAGCTCGCGAGCCTGGCGGTTCATGGCATCTTCGCCACCATTGGGACCTACAGCGGTGGTGGTAATCACGCGTCCCGATCTGAGCAGCGCCACCCGGATTTTTTTGACGAGCTGGTCTGTGTCGATCCGCTGCATGGTGTCATTGGTAATACGACTGACCACCATAACGGCCGGATCACCGCTACTGGGCGGCAGCACTCCACTCGCCAGCAGATCCTCAACGGCGATTCGCGCAGCCTGATCGAAATCCCGGTAGTCGGCCGTCATGGCGACTGGGCCATCATCTGCTGCGGGATCCACATAGCGCGGCTCGCTCGCACACCCGGCCAGAAGAACGAAGCCTGCAGACAGGCCGAACATGACTATCTTGGATTTCATTTCAATTCCTCGATTCTCTCAGGTGGAGCTGGAAGCTGGTCGCATCATCGTTCGGAGCGGTTGCCGAAAAAAACCGGCTTTGGTTTCGCAGTATGCGAACGGGCTGGTAGGCTTCCGTCACGTTCTTGACGAGAAATCCCCGGTCGTCAAACCAGGTAACCGCCCACATCAGACGGGTATCCTCCAGTGCGTCAACATAGAACTGGATTTTCAGGAATCCGTCTTCACTCTCGCTGTCCAGGGGGACTCGCTCCTGCAGTAATTCGCGAACGCGAATTGAAGCCTGCAATTCAGGATCGACTTTCAGAGTCTCCCGCTCGATCGGCTCCGTGCTTGGCGGCGACGTCGTGCAGGCTACAAGTAAGCTGATTGCAAAGAGCAGTATCGCTGTCAAAGCGCTTTGGTACATAAATTACTCCCTGAAGTAACTGAAGTCGCAGATTCTTCCGGCAGAGCTGACGCCAGGCCGGGGTTACTACCTGACAAATCGATAACCCAGACAACGGGGGTCGCTGCGGAGGTCGGCTGCTTGATATACACCAGCGTAAATGGCCATGCCGGTAGTTGCAGCGTCTGCTCTTGGCCGCCAGCAAGCTGAAGGGCCAGCTTACCGTTATCCGGCCTTGGCAGGCGAGTCATCGACCAACCCTCTGGCAAAGCCCGCCAGCCGCGCAGATCTGGCGCGCTGTTGGCAACGGTGTATATCAGGCTGGCAATAAACCCGGCCAGGCCCAATCGATCCGAAGCCTCGTACTGCAAAAAGCCATTAACCGTCGCCCGGGTCACTGCACGAGCAAGTACGCCAGGAAATCGGGCCTGCATCTCGGTTTTGATCACCGCGCCAAGTTCACTCATTGGCTCCAAAGCAAAATTTTCCGAGCAGGTAGAGACACCCGCGCCGAACATCGCGGTGGGCCGTTCCGCGAAACGCGGCAAACTCAGCGGTACATAGACGAATCCACCGCGAGACGACACCGGCAGAGCAAAATCAAAGGACACGGCCTCTGGCACTGGCCCAAGGCCCTTCTCATACAGAACCCAGACGAGTGGAACGACGTCGTCAACCGCCATGTCACCCGCAGCAAGAGCTTCGGCGAGCTGAGCATCTTCAGCCAGAGCCGGTGGGCCTCCAAGAATTTTGGCAACTCGCTGCAGTGAAACCCGGCTACGTTCCAGATCGGCACGATCCTGGGCGGCGGCCATGAAGTAGAGTCCGTGCAGCCAGGTGGAGACAGGCACCATAAACTCGCTCAGCACTTGCCACTGGCCCGGATCGCCGTAATTCTGTCGCAATTGTTGCTGAAATCGGGCGTCGCTCAACGTGTTGTCCGCCGCTCGCGCCGCCCGGGAGTCAGTCGACAGGTTTTCACGCCGTTCGATGATGCTTTCGGAAAACTGGTCGATGGCCCGACGTGTCCGATCATCCACGCGATTGAACTCGACCCGAGCGTCAGCGCGCTCTCCCTCCATCAAAAAAGTCAGTGCTTTGTAGGTGTTGACGAGAATGCTCTCGGCAACCAGCGGCTGGTAATCTGCGGCGCTATCGTTGACCAGCGTTTCCATCACTGTCTGGCCGAGCATCGCCGTCGCTCCCGAACGACTTCGGCGAATCATTTCTGCTTCGGCCTGGCCATAGCTGGCAAGAGAGTCGTCCAGCACGCCTGCGAGTCTTTGCGTTTCAGCTTCATGCAGCCACCAAAGCAGCAGATCACCCTCCGGATCACTGTCTGAACCTCCGAGACTCATGGCGAGCGAGTCAAAATCGCCCTGGCGCCAGGCCCTATCAAAGTCGTCAGCGAATCGCTGCTGCTGCAACCCGGAGCATCCCCCAAGGAGCGTAAGACCGATCAGCAGGATACAGAGGCGAAAATGATCAACCACGCGGACGGGCCAGTCAGCGACCTCCAAAGTGGTTAGCGCTTGTTTCGTTGTTACCAAAGGTCCCTCGTAGTGCCTGCCTGGCGGCGCTCCTGATTCCGGAGTGATGCCGAAATTTAAGCCAAAAGGTTAATGTTTTGTTAGCCCCCATTGCGGGCGCTGTCAGGCTCTGACATAAAAAGTCTCTCAAAAGTTCTGTTACATCAGCGTGGAGACTCAATAAACACGTGTTATCGTGTTTAACAAGGCTTGATGTCACCATTGGATCTCTGAATTTCACGGTTACCGTGAGACGCCTCTGGCCAATCCTATAAGTCAGCCATTGCGTAGAATAAACGCAGGTTAACCCAATCTGGCTTGGACGCTCGGCCAGACCCCTTCTATCAAGGGTGGCTACGATCCGTTGGCGACTGTCGCCTATAACAGGGGTACGTTTGCCTAAAAGCTAAGGACAGAACGTGGAATCGAGTTGCATTATTCGTCATTTCGAGCAGTACTCCCAGTTGTCGGAGACTGATGTCGCTCTTCTCAGAAAGCTGGAAGATGACCCCCGCCAATATCGCAGGGGCGAAATCATCTTCAGCCAAGGCGACCGCACCAGAAATTTCTTCACGGTGAACAAGGGATGGGTCTACGCCTATCGGAATCTCGATGATGGCAGTCGTCAGGTGCTTGATGTATACGTGCCAGGCGACATTGTCGGCCTTCGGGAATTCGCTTTCGAGCAGAGAATCACGGGACTCATTGCACTCGAAGACGCACAGCTGTGCAGCTTTCCCAAAACCCAGTTAACCGACATATTCGCTCGCTCGCTGATGCTGAGCACAATCCTGTTCACCATAGCCGCAAAGGACCAGGCGGTCCTGCTAGAGCGGCTGGTTAATCTTGGAAGGCGCTCAGCGCGTCAGAAGCTTGCGCACTTCCTCATTGAGACCCACATTCGTCTCAAACGGTCCGGCGATCACATCGGTGACCCTAACCATATACCCCTCACACAAGTGCTACTGGCCGATGCTCTCGGGTTGAGCGAAGTTCACGTGAATCGCGTCATCAAAGAATTGAAGGCGCTGAATCTGATCCAATCTGCGGGAACAGGACTGCGGATTGCCGACATTGAAGGACTCAAGGAAGAGGGGCGTTTCGACGGACATTATCTGGCGAGCGATATCAACGACATGCTCGAGAGGGCAAGAGAAGCTCAGGATAAGATTGACGTTGAGCATGCCCAGGTCACTGGCGAAGTTCCTGTTGATAGCAGAGCCAGCCGCTAGGAACAGCGGTAGAGATGATCGTCACTGACGCCCCCGAAGCTATTTCTTATTTCTTTTCCTTGTTTAGCACCGTGTAGGGAAGCTGACTTCTCAGCTTCCCTTTTCTGATCTTCTAGATGTATTTCTCCGGCTCTGTACAGGTCCCATTTCGCCATACGTGGTAGCCGTCGCGACCCGCTGCTTTAGCTTTGTACAGCGAAACATCCGCGCATTTGAGAATCTCGTCCGCAGTGACTCGATTTTCATCCATCGGTTTGGTTACGGAGCAGATTCCGTAGCTTGCCGAAATTTTCAGATCCCTGAATTTTGAATACCGCTGACTGAGGCCTCTGAGAGCCGCCTGGATCCTCTCTACGACTTGCACGGCCATGGCTTCATCGGTCTGAGGCAGGACCAGCAGAAACTCTTCTCCACCATACCGGCCGACCATATCCGTTTCCCTGAGCATCGTTTGCAGGCTATCCGAGGTCGCCTTCAGCACCTCATCTCCCACGTCGTGGCCGAAACTGTCATTGATCATCTTGAAGTGGTCCAGGTCCATCAGAATGACAGTCATAGGCCGACTGCTCGAGCGAAGACTCGCCAGCTCCCGATTCGCAAAGTCCATGATGGCTCTGCGGTTGGCGGCGCCGGTGAGCGGGTCTGTCAGCGACAGGTGAATCGCCTCTTCTGTTCTTCCTTCCAGCTGCTTGACCACGCCGATGGTGAGGCCGAACACCGTCAGACCGATAGGCATCACGAGCAGCACCTCCGAAACCATCCACACCGCCTCAGCGGAAGGCGGCTTGAGGAAGACTGGAGCATATGGAAGCACGTCCATCGCAGTGAGCGTTCCGAAGATCGCCAGCAAAGCCCCGGCAACGGCGCCTGCAACGTGCACGTGTCGCACCTGGAAGACAATGTACCCTGTCAGCAGAACCGCGAGCAGTACAGCGCCTACAAGTGCATCGGCCAACCCGATCATGTACCCAAGCGGCACCATCGCGATGCCGTAATAGGTGACCACGGTAAGTGGATAGATATCGGGGTTGAGTTGCCGCCTTTGCAGCCAGAGCCCCCAACCCAGCAAAACGGTCCAGCCCGCCGTGGCAGTGAGAGAGAAGGTAGTAAAGACCCAGCCAAAGTTCGGATCGGCAAACTCTTGCCCGAACTCGGTTAGCGTTCTTAGTCCCCAGTACCAGCTCAAGAACATCAGGAATGTCGGCGTGATAGACAGACAGACGAGCACCGCTTTATCGCGCTGATTCTGAGCTAGCAGTTTACTGATTGTGAGAATTCGACGTAATTCGGTCACGACATCTACTCTTTCCTGTGGGAACTTACGCCTCGCCCGAGATGGAACGGTGCGAACCTCCTACCCAGCAACCTATCGCCTGAAATCAGCGATTGGCCCAGATGACTTCATTATCCGTCAATATCGCTAATCAACATGAGTGCCTATTCGTTAGAAAAGATATCTTTTACGATTATTTTTAACTCGCTTACGCGGGTGCATTTCCAAGGATCAAACACGCCTTTATCGGGTCATCGAGGGCTCACATAGCAATCGTCAGTCTGCAGATGGGGCATCTAGAGGCCTCCGCCCCTTGATCATGACGGTCATAACCACCATCGCATCTCACCCACAGTAAGCCATTAGGACAAATACTAAGCGATCATTTCTTAACCTGTTCGTATGTTTTTTACACAGTTTTTTAATCAGCAATTTGCGCGGACTTCACCAGATACGCGCGCAGCAAGTCACTCGGAGGCAGCGCAGTGCACAAAAATCAGCCAATGATTTTCAACATCCACGAATCCGAAGATTCGGCGGGCGTGGTTTGCGCAAGGACTGTGAACTCTTGCCACTAACAGGAAGTGCTCTGACGAACAACAGAGAGTGCGCCGGGGAATAACAGAAAGTGGGCAGAGGAAGAGAAAACGGTGCCACCTGCAGGGCGGACTAACATAGGTGGTGGCGGGGCTTGGCAATTTCCCATGACAATCTCTTAAGCGTCATAGGCACCACAAAAAAAGAAAGAATTAAAGAAAGAAAGGATACAAGCTCGTGCTGATAGTGGATTACTGTCGCTTTATTTCCGGATGGAGTTCGTCCACGGACGATTTTCCTGCCGGCCCGCCATACCCTCCGCTGCTCCATAATGGTGGCCTCGCCCGAGCGCTGCTACGCGTCGGCTTCTAGCGTTGATGACGAATTCGTTATTGGCTATGTGGGGGGAATCTATTTGGAATCAATTCTGAGTTATTTCGAGCAGTATTCAGAGCTGGATACGCCCGAGAGGAAGATGCTTAACTCCCTGGTCGGATCGCCCACTCTCTATCGCCGGAACACAACAATCTGGCAGTACGGCGACCGTTCAGAAAACATTCATATTGTCCGCAGCGGCTGGGCGTACTCTTACCGTGATCTAGAAGACGGCGGAAGGCAGGTACTGGATATTTATGTGCCGGGCGACATTATCGGGCTCAGGGAGTATCCCTTCAAAAAGCGCATCACTGCGCTCACTGCGCTTCGGGACACTCAGATGCACAGCTTCCCTAAAGCTCGGCTGGCTGAAGTCTTCGCCTGTTCTCAGCTGATCTGCAACATTTTTTTCATGATTGCAGCGCAGGACCAGGCCATCATGCTCGAACGTATGATAAATCTTGGGCGTCGCTCAGCTCGTGAGAAAATTGCCCACTTTCTGGTTGAGATAGCCCGTCGTGTCCACCGCAATTCAGTATCTGGCGACAGTCCAACCCATCTTCCAATTCCGCAAACGGTGATGGCCGATGCGCTGGGTCTCAGCGCCGTTCACGTGAGCCGTACTTTTCGGGATTTGAGGGAGGAAGGGTTGGTCCAACCGAGCAGCTCAGGTATTGAGATACTGGATCTGCACCGTTTATCGGAAGTCGCGAACTTTGATCCTTCCTATCTGGATGAAGATGCTGAGGACGAAATTCTGGGATTCGTGCGTTCCCTCTCCGCTTCAGGTGACGCACAGCAACGATCGTGATTACTGCACCGCAATACGGCTGTTGATGGGGCTGTGGATGGTGCAGTGACGACGGTTGCGAGTAATGGCAGGGTTGCGGACAGCGACGTCTTCGTTAATGTGGCTTTTAAACAACAACGCCTCCTATATAGGAGGCGTTGTTGATTTTCATACCGGAACCGACGAATCAGGCCGGATTTTTGATTTTCTCAACGATTGGGTAATCGTTCGCCGCTGGCAGATTCGAGAGTGTGTCGGAAGGTGCTTTGCTGAGCTTTTGAATCAAGGCGTTCTGCGCCCCCTCATCCATCAGCCCCGCCAGCAGCAACAGGGATTCCCATTTACCTGCCGAAGATGCTGCTTGCGCCAGATCATCCACCTCTGACTGTTCCAGCTGTTCAGAAGCGTTAGCAACACACTTCTGAGCCTCAGGCTCCATCATGTTGATAACTTCCAAAAGATCCTTCCAGAGATTTTCTTTTGCGGCTGCCTGAATAACTCGATCAATGACAGCCTGCTGCTTGAAGATATCCAGCGTCGCGAAGCGTTCCTGGCGCTCCTTGTCCATGCAGCAGAATACTGAAAGCGCGATAGACCATAGATTGTCCTTGTCCACCGTGCGAATCATGCTGTCGAGGATGGACTGATCCAGCCCGGCCGCCAGGTTACCGAGGCGAGCTTTCCAGTCATTGCCGACGTGCTCCATCAGAGCAAGGGCGTCCGACCAAAGCGCTTCCTGCTTGGCGGTCGACTCAATGACTTCAACCAGACGCTTCTCGGGAATGAGCGCCAGAGTCTTCTCCAAATCATCCTGCTCTTCAATAAAGAAAGAAACGTGGAGAAGACCTTCGTTATCGAGAACTTCGATAACTCCCTTAGTGGTTTCAGGGCGCATCACCGCAACGAAGCGCGCCATGGTCACGTATTCACGGCGCTTGTTGAGCTCTTTGGCAATCTCGCGGATCTTGTTAGAAGGCATTGCTCGAACGAGATCATCAGCCTGCTTGGGATCGAGACTGAGACAGAGATCTGCCAGGAAGGGGATCGGCAACTTTTCGCTGATGGCAACACCACGTTCAACGTCCATCTGGCCAGCAACGCGGCCACTGAGTACAGGTCCGAGAACCTTTTCAGCGATAGTGGCCAGCATGCTGATCGGCATCAATCCACCGGCTTTCCCCAGGCGCCCGAACAGGCCCCCGTCAGAAGCAAAAAAGTGTTCCGTCGCTTTCTCCCGAAGAATGCGGATATCACGATAAGGCACGGTCTCCAGCATTGAGAGCTCGCTCTGTTCCACATCGAGGAAGCGGGCGAGTTTGAGAATCTCAGCCTGATGGGCAAAACGACTCATCAGCGGCCTCCTTTAGGGAACAGTACTTTTTTGACCGGGCCCCGCAGGAGCCGGGGAAGATGGCCAAGTGCTTTTTCGAGAGACTCGGCAAGCTGAGCCTGCTGGCGCTCACGAGAACTTTTGAGAAGCTGGGCAAGCTTGGTAACGCTTGCGTCATCGAGCTCAGTGATCGATTCGGGCGGCTGACCACCGAGAGCGGTCTTAAGCTGGGCTATAGCGGAATCCGATGCAGCCATGGTGTCTCCATTATTTATTTTTTAATCGGCGACCGATTTTGCTGGGTTAGCCGGCACAGAGCAAAAGCTCCGACTAACTTGGCCCATTTTGACATATTAATCTTGATCAGTCTGGCCAGAAATACGCTGGTACCGATCCAGATCATCAGCCATAGCTGAGTGAACATCGCCAATCAGTTGCTTGATTTCTTCTATTTCGCGGTTATCCGGAACGAAACGATCATTGATAATCGACATGCCGATGCTCACAAAGAAATTGTCGAGCGCCTCAAAAGCTACCTTGAGATCGAGCACCGATGCATCGCCTTCCCTCTGAGCGGGATCGATTCCCAGGCGTAAGACAATGCCTTGCTTGTCGTTACCTTTGACCATCACCGACATGAAGTCCGTGATCAATTCCTCGAGGCTCTGGGGAAGCACCACACTGATCAATCCGGTCGGCACAAACCCCAGGGCAAGGCCACCCACCTCAACTTCAGGCACCTCCGTGACTGTCATCAGCACCGAACCGTCATTACCGGGCGTGTAGTTAAACTCGGCCAGCAGTTGGTCGACATTGGCCCGCACGCCGAGGATATGCAGTTCGCTATCGACAATCGCAGTAAATTGATGCGCATCTTCTGGTTTCAGGGCGCGAGCTTCGGATAGCGGCTGGCCTGCCACCTTGACCAGGGGGAAGCCGTCGCGAACAGCCATGGACAAAGTGACCTCAAGGCGATCGGTGTCCAGCGACATCCGCGCAATTTCGCCGTCTTCATTGACCAATTTCACGTCGGCAAACAGCAGGCGGCCCACGCCTCGGAAAAAATCAGCCAGCGCCGGATAGTTTCTTTCCACTTTTGCAGGATCGAGACTCATCCGCACGTCGAGATGATGCACACCGTCGCCGCCTTTATCGGTCGCAAGCAGACTGTCAATACGACCCAGACCCGCCAACAATTCAGCGATCGCGGGATAGGAAGCCCAGAGCCCTGTGAGAACCTGGGTTTCCTCCACGTCCAAAGCAGGATTGGTGGCCAGCACTTTGCGCGAGTAGAAAGGCTTATCCGTGGTGGTGTCCGACGCGAAAACCTGGGGAGGGTGCGACACCCTGTCAAGGAACTCCGCTCCAGCCCGGACGGTCGTCGGCCAATAGACTTCGCCAATTCCCACACTGAGCTCCCCCTTCAGGAGGTAGTGGGTCTTTCGACCGTCCTTGATCCGCTCTGAACTGATCAACGCATCCAGGTTACCCAGATCAGAAAAATCTTCGACTGCCCTGCCCCTGGGCTCCGGGCCTATGTAATAGGCATTGTCGACCAGATTGCCGTAGAGGCGAATCTCTCGGCCTTCGTCGGTTTCGATGGGCAAAAGTTCGTGGAGGTCATCGAGATCGAAATCTGTAAATGAATCCCAGACGTCGTCGATGAATTGGCGCGTCTGTTCGTGGTATCGGGTATCCGCCACGATTCGGCGCTGGAGAAACAGATAGTCCTCAATCTGGGCGACTGCCTTGTCAGTGTCGCCAGCACCTGCGAGCGTCACCAGTGGTTGCCACTCGTAAATGAGAAGAGAACGGCCCACGTTGGCTTCATCGATTCGTAGAGTCTGCGCAACGGCCACGGACCCGGCACCAATCCACAATACAAGAGCAAACGCTGTCCACAGATATGCCTTCATTTAAATCTCCAGATGGATAAAGGGCCTATCAGCGGGCCGGCAGATTCGTCTCACGGTTGGTGTCGATGGCGGAAGCCATGTCGCCAACGGACTTTGCAGGATGGGCCGCGGCCTTTCAAGACAGCGGCCACTAAACTGTGACTACCCGCATTCCTGCTAAGTGGCAGCGGCAGGAAATACAAGCGCTGTCAGATTAATTTACATATTCCCTTATCGTTAGAACCCCGATTCTTTTCTACAAATCTGTAATGCGCAGCAGCGCCTCGAAAATTCCATTTTGGGTACAAATCATGCTGCAATGTTGCCCGAGCGGTGCGTTCCGTCCATTGATGAGTGGTTCAAATGACTGCAGTATTTTCAACCAGCGGTCCCGAAGGATCGGGCATGCCTCCGCGCTCAAAGCTAAAGGACTTCAATGGTCCGAATTTTCGAGGGAAGAACATGGCTACACTATTTCAAAAAAAATCAATTGCCGTATTGCTTGGATTGGCTCTGACAGCCGCTGCATCGCTGGTCTCGGCAGATCCCATTTACGGCTCAGTAGACACTGCAGTCGCTCAGGAAACGCTTGCCAATTCAGGTGAAGAAACTGAAACCTTGTGGGCCGAATCCAAAACCGGTCAGGACCTGACCAAGATCGGCAAGACGGATTTTAAAAACCCAGCCGACGTCTGGACGGCTGATGGCAATATTCTGTATCTGGACCTGAAGGAACTGGGCGTTGACTACTTTATCGTCAAGCTGGGCCAGGGCAAGGGCAAAGATGGCAAGGCAATCGTGTCGCACCATCTCTTTGAAAATGTTTCATCACTGCAGTATGCGGCGGTCGATTTCTCCGGGATCTCTGAATTCAATGTTGGCAAAATAAGCCACATTACGCTGTTCGGCGGAACGCCCGTTTCTGTTCCTGAGCCGTCAACCTTGGCGCTTTTCGGCCTTGGTGTTGCCGGTATGATCGCTACTCGCAGACGACGCAATTAAGCGGTCTGAACGGGTGAGGTCACTCTTAATCCGGCCTTCGGGCCGGATTTGTCAACATTGTTTACAATCCCCTTCTACTATCCCCATTCCAGTATCTCGACAACATCCCACACCCCTGTGACTCGATTATAACTCTGGCGGGTTATTCGGATTTTTGGCATTGTCCTGGCCGAGAAGGTCAGTTCTGGTCTAGCTCAAATTCTGCCCGTGCATCCTACGCTTGGGGATGGCGGCTCCCTGGGAGTCCTTCAACAATCTGGTTAACAAGCACTTTAGCCGACGCTTTCGTCGAATTTGAATCCCTCCTGTCGAGGTGTCTTAGCAGTGGACCACGAAACCGGAATGAGCATTGTCGCGATAGGTACATTCGCGAGCCTGATTGCCGGATTGGGCACGGGGGTTGGCGCTCTGGGCGTTTTCCTCGTTCGACAGCTTTCGCCTGCGCTGAGGGACGGAATGCTCAGTGCCGCTGCAGGCGTCATGCTGGCAGCCGCCTTCTTTTCACTTCTCCTGCCGGGAATTGAGTACGGCGAAGCGCTCACCGGAGGCATCACCTGGTTAGCGACGCTTATCGTGATAACCGGTGTGGTCATGGGGGCAGCCGCCCTGTATCTCATCCATCAGAGACTGCCTCATGAGCATTTCGGTCTGGGACGCGAGGGACCCGAGCAGGCTCAGATCCGGAGAATCTGGCTGTTCGTGATTGCCATCACCCTGCACAATTTTCCAGAAGGTATGGCGGTTGGCGTCGGCTTTGCCGGAGGCAATGTGCCCAATGGCGTTGCCTTGGCAACCGGCATTGGCCTGCAGAATATTCCTGAGGGTCTGGCTGTTGCCCTCTCAATGCTGGCCATCAACTACTCGAGAGCACAGGCCTTCGGCATTGCCCTGCTGACCGGCCTGGCGGAACCGATGGGAGGTCTGTTCGGCAGTTCGCTGGTGTCCTTTGCCGAACCTCTCATGCCCTGGACCCTGGGATTCTCAGCCGGCGCCATGCTATTCATTATCAGCGATGAAATCATTCCCGAAACCCACAACAGTAACAGCAGCGATCGTGTGACTTTCGCGCTGATCGGGGGATTCGTGGTGATGATGTTCCTGGATGCCACCCTGGGTTAGGGAGGTAGTGATTAATTAAGCGTCATTCCCGAAACTGGTCTTATCCCTCCTTGAAGCCGTAGATTATTGTACGAGCTTACCAAGGAGGAATTACATGAGCGATCAAGAGCATAAGCAAAAAATCTGGGGCCTGATCAAAGACATTTCTACCGGCATGCTGACGACTGTGCACGGCACGGAGCTGCGTGCTCGCCCTATGCATCTCGTGCAGAAAGAGTACGACGGAACCCTGTGGTTCTACACAGATCTTGAAGCCGAAAAGGTCGAAGAGATCGAGAAGGACCATGAAGTCTGTATTGCGTTTTCTGATTCCAAGGGCGACACCTACGTGTCACTGACAGGTACGGCCCGCATTACCAAAAACCAGGAGTTGATCGACAAGTTCTGGAGCCCGTTCATTTCGGCATGGTTCCCAGAAGGGAAAGGTGCGGACAATGTAGGACTTCTTGAAGTCAAAATCCGTAAGGGTGAGCACTGGAACAGCGAATCCAGCAAGATGGTCCAATTCTTCAAGATTGCCAAAGCGAACGTCCAGGATGAGACTCCAGACATGGGCGAGCACGGCAAGTTTGGCACCTGAGATGAGTCGTTGAACAATCTCTAAACGGACGCCGAAGATCGTTAAAGGCTGGGTCGCAGATGCGGCCCAGCCTTTTTTTGAGAATAGCGATTTCAACTTGAATGGAACTGACGCCATTGATTCAAAGCGTTCCGATTTAATCCCCCGCAATCCCGGATCAGCGCTGGCCTTGTCTGGCTTTTCCGTTACCATGTGCCCGCTTCAGGGAATTTTGCTAACGGAACTTTTGCCTTCAGTAGACAGGACTTCAACTCAATGCCGATCCGCCGACTGAATCTGCTCGCGCTCATCGTAGTTCTCGCATTCTGCGTCACTATCCACTCCCCCCCAATCCATGCTCAGATGGCGACTCTCTCCGTGGAGGCGGGAGGATCCGGCGGTAAACAAGCCAGCGAGGTGCCGTCAAACCAGGCACTGGCCGACATGCTCGAAGACCCCCAGTCCCGAAAAAAACTGATCGAGGCGTTACGCCAGAACGCTGAGCAATCTGGGGAGAAAGCAGCTGAAGAGCCTATCGCTCCACTTTCGGTTATTGAAAGTGTGGCGAACTCGACCCGTGCGATGGCGGAGGAGGCCGTCGATCAGGTGGTCGAAGCGGCGGACATTATTATCGGACTCGATTTACGGCGCACACCGATTACTCAACCGGTTTTTGGCAAAACCATGCAGGAGTTCGGGGCGGTAGTCGGTCTGACCTTGCTCATTTTCCTGCTGTGCCGGTGGGCAGCCCGCCGACTGCATGCCCGCAATGCGCTGATGGTAGAGCGCGCTGCTGAGCGGGTAACCCAACTTTGGGGAATAGTCGCTGTCACGCTGTCCGTGGTTGTCGATAGTGCCGTAGTGCTGATCGCCTGGGTAGCAGGCTATGCGCTGTCGGTACTGAAGTTTGGCAGCACCGGCGGCGCTGACAACTTCCAGAGCCTGTTCCTGAATGGGTTCCTGGCCGTTGAGGGCTTTAAAATCATCATGAGAATGTTCATCTCGGCGCGCCAGCCAGGCCTAAGATTGATTCCCATGGCTGACGCTGACGCCGCTTACTGGAATATCCGGTTGGCGCTGATCGTCGGTTTTGTCGGATACGGTTTGCTGGTCATCGCGCCCATCCTCGCCGAGCTGCTCGATCCGGCATTCGGCCAGTTTGCGACCGTCGTTGTCGTTTTGATTGGCTTTATCAGCTTTACCATCCTCGCATTGGTTAACCGCCGCACCGTCCGTCGCAAGTTGCGTTCGAGTGCCCAGCATAACAACAGCCGAATCGCTCGGTTGGGGCTAAACCTTCTGGCCCGTTGCTGGCACTTCCTGGCAATCACCTACTTTGCGATTCTTTCCGTGGTAACAATCACCCAGCCCAAAGATGGCCTGACGTTTATGGGCCTGGCGTCGCTTAAAACGCTCGCCATTATTGGCGGCGGTGCGCTTCTTAGCCGAATTGTCACGCAGCTGATTGGACGTCGTATCAATCTGCCCGGGAGTCTCCACGAACGCTTCCCTGCGTTTGAAAGCCGGCTGAGCCGGTTTATTCCGCGGGTACTCCAAGTCGTTCGAGTCCTGATCGTGATCGTTGTGGTCGGCCTGTTGTTTGAGGTGTGGGAAATTGCGCAAATCCGCTCTATGGTCGGCACGGATCTGGGACAAACCATCATTGGCAGCGCCGTTAGCATCGGGCTGGTTGTCGCTCTGGCCTCGTTGCTATGGATCATTTTCGCCAGTTACGTCGAAGAGCGCCTGAGCCTCGACGGCAATAGCGCCAAACAGATTGGCGCCCGCGAGCGCACCCTGCTGACGATTTTTCGGAACGCATTTGCGATTTTAATCGTGGCGGTGACGGCGATGATCGTCCTGTCGGAGCTGGGTCTCAATATAGGGCCACTGATTGCCAGTGCCGGCGTTCTTGGGCTTGCCATCGGTTTTGGCGCCCAGAAACTCGTGCAGGACGTGATAACCGGCATCTTCATTCAGCTTGAAGGCGCGATCAATACCGGAGACATCGTGACAGCGGCAGGTATTACTGGCGAGGCAGAACGTCTCACCATCCGTTCTCTTGGATTACGCGACCTGTCGGGCACTTACCATCTGATTCCGTTCTCTGCTGTCGATACCGTTTCCAACTTCATGCGCGGTTTTGCCTACCATCTTGGCGTCTACGGAGTGGCTTATCGCGAAGATACCGACGAAGTCATTGAGCACCTGCAGCACTGTTTTGCCGAGCTGCGCGGCAACGAAGAGTTCGGCAATCAGATCCTTGAAGATCTTGAGGTTCACGGTCTGACTGAATTTGCTGATAGCTCCGTTAATGTCCGCGTCAGAATCAAGACACTGCCTGGCTCCCAGTGGGCGGTTGGCCGCGAATACAACCGGCTGGTGAAAAAGCGTTTTGACGAAGTGGGTATTGAGATCCCCTTCCCTCATACCACTATCTACTTCGGTCAAGACAAAAATGGAGAAGCTCCGGCCATGCCTCTGAGGCTCACCAGAGACGATCCGCAAGACCAGGATAATCGGGGCAAAAGTACGTCGACAGATAGCGCCACCACAGGTGACCCTGAGGTTGGCGAGCACACCCGGAATCCGCAAAGCGACGGACCCGCCGATCCTAATTAAGGAGCTTTTGTGGCGAAGCAGAACCGTACCCGTGAGCAAGACCTGGCGACTCTGGACAGACTGGACCGCTTCGCCCGGCTAACGGACACCGCTGTGCCAGTGCCATTTACCGGTTTAAGAGTCGGTATTGATCCGATAATCGGTCTCATTCCGGTAGTCGGTGATATCGCTGGCTTCGTGCTGTCTGGTTACGTTCTGATTGAAGCGCATCGCGCCGGAGCACATTCCCGAATCAAGTTTCGAATGCTGCGCAACATGGGGGTGGAGCTGGTCGTTGGCATGGTGCCAATTATTGGCGACGCCTTCGATGTGGTTTATCGGGCGAACGAAAAAAATGCTCGCCTGCTCCGAGAGCATATCGAGGAGCGACTGTCGTCAGAGAAAACCGGTGGCTTCGAATGGAAAAAATTTCTGGTGGCGGCGGTACTGATCGGCGCAATCACCGCGCTAGTAACCTACACCCTGGCAGGCTAACCGGGCTGCCAGGGTGTGAATCAGTTCTGGTTGAACAGCTCCCGCACCTGCTCCAGCCGCTCGCGATTCTTGCCGAAATCGGAAATGCCGAGTCGCGAGGCTGAGCGCATATGAATCAGGTTCTGTTTGGGTTTGCACAGAAATTCCACATCGTCGACAAAGCCCATCACTCTGGTCGCGCATTCGAAGTACAGATACTCCTCGCTGGAGTCGATCAACGCAGCCCGATCCATGTGTAGCATGAGCTTGCGCAGCTTCATCATTGCATCCGACGCACTTCCTTCAAAACGCAGTGGCTCAATGAATCGGGATTTCCGGCCGGTATCGCTGGAAACGGCATTGGGCGTGGCCGGGCATTCTGCGAGGTGGCCATTGTGAACACCGAGATTTTTGGGCCGGCGACCTTCAAACAGCATGTTAGGTTCTCCTGATACTTCTGATCGTATTCATCATCGCCCTTGCTCGCCAAACAGGCGGGCCTGACGTTTGCGTGATGGACGCTGAATCAGTCAAGCGGTTGAAGCCGATTCAGCAGACGTTTCCAGCCAATGGGCAGGCGCCGCTCAAGATTACTGATTTCCCACCTGGGTTTCACTGGCCAATTCAGCGTCTGTCGCGTGGCAAAAATGACCGTATTCCGCGATTTACTGGTGTAAGTGAGCACTGTCGCGAAGTGGTTGCGGATGGCTCTGTGTACAATGCCGCCAGGCTCTGGAACGCGATGATAGTTAGCGACTAGCCAGCCACTGTCCGTTAATGCACGGCTGCTCATCCTGACAAAGCTGCGCTTGGATTGAATCGCGCTCATACGATCAGCGTTATACAGGTCGGCGAAGATGAGGTCGGTGGAATGCTCAGGGCTAGCCTCCAGCATCGCTCGCCCATCCGTGACCTGAATATTGATCTGCGGCTTCTGCGGCAGCCCGAAAAACTCATGGGCTACCATCACCACCTTGCGACGCAGCTCTGCCACGTCGATCTGGCATTCCGGCACCATCCGATGCAACGCATGGGTCATAACGCCGCCACCGAGTCCCAGGACAAGCGCACGACGAGGCTGCCTGAGAGGCTCCATAAAGGCGAGCGGCAGAAGCATGGCGCGATTGTATTCATGCACCGGCAGGCCGGGCTTTGAGCGCTCCATCTTGCTCTGCTCGAAGATGGAGTCGAAGCTCAGCACTCGATGCTTCCGGGTATCCAGAACAAAAATGTTACCCATCGCATCCCGATCGGTGTAAACGATATCGCCTTCCAGCGGGGCTATGTTCATCGTATGGAATCGTCGGTCATGCCGTTTCTCGGGAACGTTTTCAACTGACCTTTGCCGCGAGATCGGACAGTTCTCGGGAGCAGACAGGTCATTTAAGGAGATTGCCAGCGTATGCAAAGCATGATGTCGACCGGCGAGGCCTCTGGCAAACCGGATTGGCGAATCTTACTGCGAATCTTTCCCTATCTTCGCGAGTTCAGAGGCAGAGTCGTCCTGGCGCTTGGTTGTCTTATTCTCGCCAAAGTGGCCACGGTAGCGACACCCATCGCCCTGAAGCATATCGTTGATTACCTCGATCAGAACAACCCGGCCGATATCCTGGTCTGGATTCCGGTGATTCTGGTCATCGCTTACGGTCTGCTGCGTTTTGCCGGCACTCTTTTCAACGAACTGCGGGATGCCCTTTTCGCTCGTACGGCGGAGCGCGCCATGCGGCAAGTCGGCCTGGACGTATTCCGGCATCTGCATAATCGCGAACTGGCCTTCCATCTCGACCGTAAAACCGGAAGCCTCAGCCGCGATATGGAACGGGGCACCAGCGGCGTCAGCTTTCTTCTGCGCTTTTCTTTGTTCAACATTCTTCCGACGATCCTTGAGATCGTCATGGTGGCGGGGGTTTTGCTGGTGGCATTTGACGTCAGCTATCTCATCGCAGTGATGGTCGCCATTATCGTTTATGTGGTCTTTTCCATACGTATCACCGAATGGCGCACAGAACACGTCCGGGCCGCTAACTCGCGAGACAATGACTCCAACGCCCGCGCGCTCGACAGCCTGCTCAACTACGAAACGGTAAAGTACTTCACCAACGAAGGGTTTGAAGCCGATCGTTACGATCGTGATCTGGAGCGCTGGGAGAGTGCTCGTCTTAAAAACCGTCTGTCCTTGGCCGTGCTCAATGGTGGCCAGGCGCTGATTATTGCGATCGCACTGGTCGTCATGATGGCGATGGCGGCGGTTCAGGTTGCCAGTGGCACCATCACGCTTGGCGATTTCACCATGATCAACGCCTATCTGATCCAGCTCTTTATCCCCCTCAACTCTCTTGGCTTTGTTTACCGGGAAATTCGTCAGTCGATGGTGAATGTTGAGCGGCTTTTTGAGCTCCTCGACGAACCGTCCGCCATTGTCGACAGCCCAGATGCGCGCAACCTTGCATCAAAGGTTCCTAGCATCCGCTTCGAGCAGGTTCGATTTGCCTACAATCCGGAGCGGCCGGTCCTGCGGGCGCTGAGTTTTGAGGTACCGCCAGGCAAAAAAGTGGCCATTGTTGGCGCCAGTGGCGCAGGCAAGTCCACCCTGGCCCGGCTACTGTTCCGGTTCTATGAACCTGAGGCCGGCGACATCATCATCGGCGATCAATCCATCCGTGATATCAGACTGACGAGCCTAAGAGCCTCTATCGGAGTGGTGCCTCAGGATACCGTGCTGTTCAACGACACCCTGGAGCACAATATCGCTTACGGAAAACCCGATGCCTCTCGAGAGGCAATTATGGAAGCCGTAAAACTCGCCCATCTCGAAGAGTTCGTTCTCTCACTACCAAAGGGTCTGCAGACCCAGGTTGGCGAACGCGGCCTGAAGCTGTCCGGAGGTGAGAAACAGCGTGTCGCCATTGCCCGGGTGATTCTCAAGGATCCACCCATTCTTTTGCTGGACGAAGCAACTTCATCTCTCGATACATTGTCAGAACAGGCGATCCTCGGTGCTCTGAACAACGTCTCCCGCTCGCGTTCTACTCTGGCTATCGCCCATCGCCTGTCAACGATCGTCGACGCAGACACCATTCTGGTGCTCAGGAACGGTCAGATCGTTGAAAGCGGAAATCACCAGGAATTGCTGCAACTCAACGGCGATTACGCCCGGCTCTGGCAGCACCAGCAAGGCACCTGATCGCCTCGTTGGTGCCACCTGAGGCTGGCTCCAGATATGGCTGGGGCGGCCTTCGCGATCGGCCAAATCCGAATGGAGCGCTCTACGGGAGCCTCCGAACCGCTCCCGGATATTCTTTCGTGTAATGAGTACTGCTTCGCGGATAGCAGACGCCAAACTGTTACCGTCGGTGAAATGTATGTGAAAATTTCACAATGTCTCTGAGGTAACCCAACACAAAGTTACCGAAAGCTCACACATCTGTTTCACTCTTACTTTGGATCGATGGATATGACATTCGCCCGGAAAGGACTTTATTTAGCCTGCCTGGTTGCACTGGCAGCCTGTAGTGACGACAGCACCTCGCCGCAGACTTCAGCTAACGCTTCATCGGGCTCCAGCGGCCTGAGTCAGGGCAATGTCGTTACCCCTGCAGATACCAGCTCTGACGTGGACGCCGATCCCGGTGTTGAGGTGGTTAGTCCGGTTTCCGATGGCGCATCCATCCAGCTCGAAGGTGTGTTTCTGGATGGACCCACCCAAGGCCTCGAGTATCGTTCGATCAGCGATGCCGACGGCGAGAACGAAAGCCTGACTTCCGCCGCTGGCGAATTCTCCTACACTCCTGGCGAGACGCTCGCATTCTCGATTGGTGGCATCCAGTTAGGTTCCAGCCTCGGCATGTCCATCCTGACGCCTCTGAGCCTGGCCGAGCCGCGCTATGTGCTGAGCAACAGCCTGGTTAACATGCTGCGGCTGATCTACACCCTGGACGACGACGGCGACAGCAGCAATGGCATCACCGTTACTGAAGCTGTGCGCATGGCCGCAGGCGATATGGCAATGGATTTCAGCAAGAGTCCGGCCAGTTTCGATGCGGACTACGCCTCTGAAATTGCAGAGCTGACGGGCGTTACTTCTGTTGGCGCCCGCGAGCTTCTGACTCGTGGCCAGGCCATTGGTCGCTTCGCTGATATGCTTGAAAAATACCCCACGGCCGATCCCCGCAATGAAGCGGTTGCGGAAACTCGCGCTGTAAGCGGCACGTTCACCGTTGATAGCATCGGCACCTACACCATCCCAACCTCGACCACCAGCGGTCTTGCGCTCTACGAGAATTCGCCGATACGAGGCATCGTTCGGGTAATTCCCGACGATCTGACCCAGTTGATTTTCGCGACTGGCGAGATGGGTTATGCAGACGTCAAGGTGATCAATCAGTTCTATCAGGGCGAGTGGAGCATCGAGCAGCGCGACCGCCTCACCCGTAATCACCGTATTCAGCTCGGCTATGTATCAACGGATCCGACTTCAGCCTCTGGAGCGGAAGCCATTCACTGTGACTCCGAAGCCGTCGGAGACGACGGTCGCGTTTACGTGATGCCGGCTGACAACGACTTCCTCGCGGTCTCCGAAACCGAGACGCAGCTGACTTACACCTTCGAAACACAACTGTCCTGCTACTATGACACGTTCGATGGCCCTGTCAGCCCGGACGCCAATCTACAGGACAACCTGACACCGGTCGGCGTTCACACGGTCACCGGTGAAATTGTTGTCAACCGTGCCACCGGCGATGTGTACGACCCTGAAACCGGCGAAGACACCGGCTCTGGCTCGGAAGGCGGAGAAAATCCGGATACCGATCCCGGCACCGGTGGTGATCCTGATCAGGAACCCGGCACCGACAATGGCGGCGACCCGGGCACCGGTGAGCCTGAGGAGCCACCGGTTGACCAGGAGCCCGATACAGGTGACAGCAATCTGTCCTTTGAAGTGGAAGGTCTGGGCAGCTTCTCAGCTACCAGCGACCTGAGAATCGGTACGCTGCTGGCGCTTCCAGCGGGTAGTGCTCGCTTCCAGATTCTCCAAATGAGCCGTCCCGGAGAGGACGACCTGCCGGGCTTTGAAGTCGGCCAAATGTCGCTCAACATTCCGAGCACCGGCACTGAAGGCGGGTACACCCTTGAACCCACAGGGTCTATCGATGAGCCAGTGTTTGAATTCGGCTACTACCGGGGCGACACTGAAGCCGGCACCACCGAAACCGCTGTGAGGTGCACAACTGAAAGCGAAGATGTCCGTCCGCAACCTCAGCCAGGCGATTTCATCCAGATCGACAAGATTGCCAATAAGACCAACGAAATGGAGTTTGCTCTTCATCTGGCCTGCTACTCAGGCGATCTCACCTATCTGGGTGGGGACGAGTTTGAGACGGACCAGCTTGAGTTTCTGGGCGTTAAAGCCGTGACGGGTACGATGATCTTCAGAGATGATTTCTTCTCTGTGGATGATGGCTTCGACGTCGACATCCAGCCATAACACGACGAGCTAGAAATGAGAAAAGCCGGGAGGTGCAAACCCCCGGCTTTTTTGTTTACTACGGCCCTACTGACGGTCCATTTCCCCAAGTTTTTTGCGTGTTTCCAGACGCCCTTCCCTGCGCACCTGAGCCGCATCGAAGCGCCGCAATTGCTCAGGCGTCTCCGGCTCCACCGCCGGTACGGAGACCGGTTGGTCTTCCTTGTCCAAAGCAACAAAGGTAAAGAAGGCGGACAGAATGTGCCTTACTTCACCGGTATAACTGTTTTCCGCGTCAACTTTGGCTCCGATTTCCATCGAACTGCCCCAGCTTCGATTCAGAGACAAACTGAACAGCAGTGTGTCATTACCTTTCGCGGGCGCACGAAAATGAATTGAATCGACAGCCGCAGTCACGCATACATGAGCGGAATGACGCTCCGCCACAACCAGGGCGAGGCGATCACACTTGGCCATGATCATGCCTCCGAACACCGTATTGTGGGCGTTCATGTCGTTAGGAAACACTTTATAAACGTGCTTCTCAATGGCTGAAGCAGAGACAGGCTTGGCCGCACGGGCGGCGGAATCGTCGGACATGACTGATGTTTCCTTTTCTTCAGTGAAATCGCCCCATTCTATCGGATAAGCTGGCTAGCCGAGTAACGCGACCGGAGGTGTCAGCCAGTGTCTTCTGACTTTTCGCACTGGCTTGCCTCAGCCGTGACTGCTGCGATCAGTGACGCCACAGCCTTCTGCGGTCTTTGCATTTCAAAAGACTCATTTCCAAGTACTTTCCATAGAGGAACCGCCCATGAATGATGTGATCGGGCTTTTAAAGAGCCACCGTTCAATTCGAAAGTTCTCGGACCAGCAAATCCCGCATGAGCTGTTTCTGGAGCTGATCCGATGCGGCCAGCAGGCAGCTACTTCGAACCATGTCCAGGCGTGCACGGTTATCCACGTGACCCGGCAGGACGTCAGGGAACAGATGGCAGAGTTGGCCGGTGGGCAGCATTACATTAAGGGATGCTCTCACTTTCTGGTGTTCTGCGCAGACACGAAACGGTCTTTGGAAGCCGCCGGGCGCGCAGGGGCTGACGTCACATCAGGCACAACGGAACAGCTACTGGTCGCCACCGTTGATACCGCTCTCTTTGCCCAGAATGTCGCGATAGCGGCAGAATCATCAGGTCTTGGGATCTGCTATATCGGCGGTTTACGAAATGATCCCCAGCGAGTGTCCGAGCTTCTTGGCCTGCCCGACCTGGTTTATCCGGTGTTCGGCATGTGTCTGGGCTATGCCGAACAAGATCCGGAAACAAAGCCTCGACTGCCACTCTCGGCCGTTCTGAAAACGGATGAGTATTCAGACGCTGAAGACAAAGCGCTTGTCGGCGAATTCGACGAAACCATGCAACGTTACTATCAGCAGCGATCTGGAGGTACCAAAGACAGCAACTGGTCGCTGGAATTGCGTCCGCTGTTTTCGGAAAAGCTGCGGATGCATATGAAAGGATTTCTGCAAAGGCGCGGGCTCATGACGGACTGACCCTATGAAAACGCAGCCTCTCGCGGCCCATTCGGCTCTGCTGTCCTGCTTTATATTTTGTTAGAGTGTCGCTCCCTTGACGGTGCCCGGTATCAGCCAGAGTTACATAAAACTGCAGAAATATTGGGCGCCGGACTTGAGAGCCGCAGGATTCGCTCTATGTTTTCTCAATGGACAGAGAAAAAGAGGCAAGCATGACAAACTCAAGCAAGCATCACCCGTTCTCAGTGCTCACCGAAACCCACTGCGATGCAGAAAAGACGTCTCACCGTCCTTCCGCGCATTCGAGGTTACTCTGGGCTCCGGCACTGCTGGTCGCAGTGGCCGTAGACGCCCTTTCAGGCGGTGCAAAACCACCGACTAAAGCTTTCAAGAAGCCCAACTGAAACGGCGGAAATAGCCGCACGACTTCAGTCCCTAACCGACCTCTACGATCCTTGAATCGCCAAGCCTTTGACAAATCAGGGCGAAATCATCCGTGCTGGCCTCGCCGAATGAGGGGGTAGGCTAAGAGGGCATTTACTGAGAGGGCAAACGAGGCTGGACCTTCATAGCGGTGGAAGTCTCTCCCGTCAGCAGATCCCGATCGGCGTTTGTCGATACAGTAGACCTACCAACAATGAAAGGAATCTACCAACAAGAATACGGACCTGCCCGTGTCGGCAGGCCCCGTATTGACTCAGGAGTGACTCAGGCAGCCGTCTCGGCCTGAGCAGGCAGGAGCCGACGCACAGTGGGCTCGAGTGTGAGAGCGGTCGTTTCCATCGCATTGAAGCAAGCGGTTTCGGTCTCGTCGCTGACGGATGGATTCTGGGCCAGATAAGCCGTTTCATCGGCAAGCAGGCCGCCGGCCATATTCCCGAAGGCCACCATCGCCTGATGAAGCGTGTGGTATCGCTTCACCTCACTGTTGTTTTCTTCTTTCATGTCACGGACGGTCACTTCAAAGGTCGCTCGGTCTACGACAGAAACCGTAACGCCATGGAGAAGGCCTTCTGAGCGCGCAATTATCATGATGTATTCCCTTCTTATTAGGTATTTAAATCCCCGCCAACCCGAGTCCTGAGCTAGAGGATCGGGTCGAGGCACGAAAGCATGACGTCCTTATCAACGCCTCTCGTTCGCGTCTGGCAAACGCAAATGACGGTCTGTCATATCCAATGTAGAACATCCTGAGATGACATAAGTGTCATTGTAATGGTTATTTTGTAACCACCCAATGTCCGACTGGCCCTTTTACCTGTGAGCGCGCGCACAAACTGGAGCCTCGTAAGGAATGAGCTAGCGCTTTCATTAACATTTGCTAATAGCGCAACCCGACGACGGCTAAGGTCATACTCTTGTTTCAGCCTTTCGTGTCATCCGCACACCGCTGACTGAAGTTGTAGGAACTGCGAAATATGCCCGATTGTCGCTAAGACCCAGATGCTACTGTGCAACGGTATCAACAGGTCACAGGTGGGCAGGAATCGAGTCCATCCAGCCCTCGCAAATCCGATCAAAGTCAATGAGGTAACTGCACCCATGTCCAGACTGGTGGAGAACGTAGATCCGGACGGTCTGCTCGAGTATTCCGTGGTATTCAATGACCGCTCGCTTAATCACATGTCCAAGACGTTTCAGCAGGTGATGAGAGACGTCTCAGCCTCTCTCAAGCGCGTCTATGGCGGCGATGCTGCGGTTGTTGTCCCGGGCGGTGGGAGTTTCGGGATGGAAGCGGTGGCTCGTCAGTTTGCGGGGGGCCGAAAGTGCCTGGTCCTTCGCAACGGCTGGTTCAGTTATCGCTGGTCACAGATCTTCGCCATGGGGGGCTTCGCGGGTGAGGAAATGGTGCTGAAAGCAAAACCGTTGGCGGATCATGCCCAGTCGGCTTACGCGCCGGCCCCGATTGCAGAGGTGGTGGAAACCATACGCCGGCAAAAGCCAGAGGTGGTTTTCGCACCCCACGTGGAAACCGCAGCGGGTTTGATATTGCCGGATGACTATCTGAAGGCCGTTGGTGAAGCCGTCCGTAGCGTCGGCGGGCTGTTCGTGCTGGACTGCGTCGCCTCTGGTGCCATGTGGGTCGATATGCGGGCATGTAACGTCGATGTGTTGATCAGTGCTCCACAAAAAGGTTGGAGTGCTTCTCCATGCGCAGCACTGATAACCCTCAGCGAACGCGCATTGACAGCGATGGCCAATTCTACGAGCTCCAGCTTCGCTGCCGATCTGAAGAAGTGGCATCAGATCATGCAGGCTTATGAAAACGGCGGCCATGCTTACCACGCCACTATGCCGACAGATACTCTTGCGATTTTGCGCGATGCCATGCTGGAAACCATTGACGAGGGTCTGGATTCGCTGAAAGAGCGACAGATGGAACTCGGCCAGACCGTCCGCCGTCTTTTCTATGATCGTGGCTTCGCAAGCGTCGCTGCGCCAGGGTTCGAGGCACCTGGCGTCGTGGTGCTTCATACCACCGATCCGGATCTGCACAACGGCTCACGCTTCGCTGCTCAAGGGCTGCAAACGGCGGCGGGGGTTCCGCTGATGTGTGACGAACCAGCAGATTTCCGGACGTTCCGGTGTGGGTTATTCGGGCTCGAAAAACTTCGGAACATCGAACGCACCGTAGGCTTCCTCGAATCGGCGCTCAATAACATGTGACTATGGCGTTCGAGCTCAGTAATCAAACGCCCGGAGAATAACGCAGGGCTCGTCCGGGCCTGCCGCTTCGCAGCGGTTGGCCAGGCGCTTAAGCGAGTCCCGCGCGCTCTGCATGGCGGCAATTTTCTCATCAAGCACTGCAATTCTCTCCCACGCCAGCTGCTGAGCCCGCTCGTGTCCGCCGCCGGCGTCCAATTCCAGTAGCTCGCCGATCTCCGCGAGCGTAAAACCGGCCGCCTGGGCGTGACGGATAAAGCCGAGTCGCCGCTGATAAGGCTCATCGTAGTAACGAATGCCGCCCCTGCCCTCCGGGACGTCAAGCAACCCCTTTCGCTGATAGAACCTTACGGTCTCAACACTTACGCCCGCGCTCTCTGCCAATTTGCCAATCGTTAATGCGTTCACATCTTGACTCCGTACATTGGTACAGGCATTAGGATAGGGTTTATTCAATTGCGGGAGGAAAACCATGTCAACCAATCAAAACAGCCAACAGGCCGAGCTTTATCGGATGATGATGCCCGACCATATGTGCCCGTTCGGTCGCAAAGCGCTGCATCTTCTCAATAAAAACGGCTATGCCGTCAACGACCATCATCTCACCAGCCGTGAAGAGACGGACCGCTTCAAGGAAGAGCATGATGTGAAAACCACACCGCAAATCTTTATTGGTAATCGCCGGATCGGAGGCTACGACGATCTCCGACGGTTCCTGGGCATGAGCGTACCCAGCGACAAGGAAACGAGCTACAGACCGGTCCTTGCCGTCTTTGCCATGACAGCTCTGACTGCGCTTGCGTTGAGCGCAGGAACTTATGGCAATCCAATCACTCTTCGCGCACTAGAATGGTTTATCAGTCTTTCGATGATCTTTCTGGCGGTACTCAAGCTGCAGGACATCGAGACCTTCTCAACCATGTTCCTCAATTACGATCTGCTCGCCCAGAAATGGGTCCCCTACGGCTATCTCTACCCTTACGCCGAGGGCCTCGCCGGGGTTCTGATGTTCGCAGGACTTATGAGCTGGCTGTCGGTGCCCGTGGCTCTGTTCGTCGGATCGGTTGGCGCCTTTTCAGTATTCAAGGCCGTCTACATCGATAAGCGGGACATCAAGTGCGCCTGCGTCGGCGGCTCGGGCAGCGTGCCGCTCGGGTTTGTGTCGCTCACCGAAAACCTGATGATGATCGCCATGGCGCTGTGGATGGGGGGAGCCTGGTTCGCTTAAGGAACCTTTCTTTTTACAGACGGGCACCAACAGGGATGTGGGTGTTCGTTCGATGGACACCTTTTTGCTGACTGAATATCCGAAACAATAACGGAAGAAATGCCCCGCCCCGACACTACTATGACGAGGGGGCCAGATTAGCGGAACTGCGCCTCATCTCGCTCAAAGATAACCTGTTTGCGCTAGACGCCTGCCAGAAATTAAGACAAGAATATTATGACAAGAGTAGCCAACTGACGCTTTTAGTTTTGAATGCTAAAGCGACGGCCCTACTCATAACCGCTGATATGCTGATCTTTGAAACAACTGTTCGACATAACTGCTCAACATAACTAAAAGGAACTTGGTCATGCAATCACTCAACAGGCTTAAGCTGACTGCACGCAAGGCCCGTCTGCTACTGGCACCTGCCGCGTGTCTTCTCCCTCTGCTAGCGTCCGATGCGACGGCTGTCGAGATCGACAAAACCGTTTCTTTCGAATGCCCTTTTCCTCTTGCCGGCCCTCAAACGGTCGATTTGAGGATCCAGGGTGATTTACCGCGTCCAGATAATTCAGGAGCGCTAACGACAGGTCCCACGCCGCTGAATCTCACCGCTGAATTGGACACTTCATTCCTTGCAGCTTTGGGTCTGACGGCAGGGCCCTCTGTAATCGAGCCCGACGGTTCGCTTTATTTCAGCTTAGAGTCCAACGCGGGCAAACTCCCGTTTGAGGTTACGGCAGACTTCGAAAAGAGTGAGCCTTTTTTCGGTTCGGCACTCATTGCAATTCCCGGCATCGCAACCCTGCCATCACTCAATATCTCTGGCGGTCAAGTTGACCTGTTTGTGGACGATTTCCGGCTAGATGCTCGAACTTATTTAAACGACGGTAGTGTGGCTCCCCAACCCCTTGGAGCCTTTCAGTCAGATTGCACCCCCGTCAACGGCAGCGTACTTCTTTATAGTTCTGATTCCATTAATGAGCCGGACCCCGTGTCTCTTGCAGCGGGCGGAATAGTAAGCCTTGCAAAATCCGGCTTTGTCTCAGAAATTTCAAGTTCTATTGAAATCCCGACCCTGACTTCTGAAGGCGGCGAAGGCTTCCTCGAACTTGGTCTGGATTCCCTCGCCAATACATGGCTGTTCGGATTAATACCGCTGAAACTCGAACTGGCGTTCGTTAGCCCCGGAACGAGTGATGAGACTCTTGATCTCGACGTCGCACTCGAATCGGGCGAGGCAACGCTGACCACTCAAGCAGACATCGCCGTAGTCCGAGCCCAGGCGCGTTTCTTCGGTAAAACCTTTGATCTGACCGTGCCGGAAACCTGCCGCACGCTTGAAGCGGTGACTATCGAGCTATCCGGCCAGGCCAGTCCTGATCTGATTGGCTCCTTTGCTGGCGAGTTCAGCATCGGCACTCTGGGCGACTGCGGCCTGATCAGAAGTAATTTCCTGACCGGTGAAGGGAATACAATGCTGCTGGAAACCAGCATGCAGTAACACTGACAATCCAGTAACAGGTTTGCCGACGGAGCTCGCCATCCGGTTTCGTCGGCAAGCCTGCCTTTCGATCGCATCGTTAAACGATTCGAGATTGGCCGTTTACCCGCTGGCCCTAACTCACCGTCCCCGCTCAGGCCTTTCCCGCCTAATCACACCGACCACTCTCACTCTTCCCCCAGACTTTTCGCAATCCAGTCCAAGGCGTCCGCATAAGTTGCGAGATTCGATACACAAACCTGACCTCTGGTTGCCCTCCGCCGCGGAGACCCCCGCCATAGAGCCGCTCGCGAACGCGGAACCCTGAATCTCTGGAAAACCAGTGCCAAATGGCATGTCTCTCGGGGCGCCACTTCGAGCAGCGCAGGCCAAATTGATGGCATTACTACTCAAAACGGCCTTAAACGACTGTAGGTTAATGGACTTCGCATCCGAGATCTCGGCACACTTCAAAGGCTTGGGAAGCGACGGCATCCGCCACGTCGTTTGGACAGCCTTACTGATGTTCCCTTGCACTCGCCTCCCGGACATTACCGACAAGGACATTGGTTATGGCACCAATCAGAGATACAAAATTCACCGTGCGAAGAAAGTGCTCAACGCTGCTACCTGCATTGTGCTTACTTCCCCTGATGTCTACCGACGCGTCGGCAGTGGAAGTCGACGAGACACTAGGGTTGACCTGCCCTTTTCCACTTGTGGCAAGTCAGCCGGTTGATCTGAGAATACAGGCTGATTTGCTGGACAGGATTCGGCCCGGATACCCAACCGGCTCGTCGCGATTGGATCTGACGCTGAGTCTGCTCAGTTCGGATATCAGTACTGGTTTCAGGCTTGTAGGCGCCACACAGTTTCAAGCGAAAGGTGAGATTTCAGTCAGAGAGATTAGCAACCGATTTGCACTTCCGATGTCTTTATCAGCTGACTTCAAAAGTGTGGAGATCGGCCCAGATACACAACTGATCGTTACTCCAGGAACCTCAGAACTCAGCTCTCGTACATATCTAGATCCCGAAGTTGGTGTTATTGATATAGTCGTAGACGATCTTCAGCTCTCCGGGAAGGTATATAGAGCGGACGGCAGCTTGGCCCCCGATCCAGTGGGCGAGTTCGAGTCCGATTGCACGCTCGTCGATGGAGCCCAACTGCTGCACAGTTTCGAAGTCCTCTATTATGAAACTGGCGGTCTCGAAATCCTCACGGAAACTCTGGACTTCGGTGAAGCTGGCATTGGTGAGACCGTTACTGACTCGGTGATGGTAACGGGCGCCGGTTTTGACGGCGGCTCCCTTGATTCGATTGAAATCGTTGGCACAGGTGCTGATGCGTTCACGTATGTCACCGACTGCGGCTCATTTGTTCCCATCGATTCGCCTTGCACAATCGATATTACCTTCGCACCGTATGACAACGGCGACTACACGGCTGAGCTGATCATCAAGGGCGAGGGTAACCCCGACCCGGTTGCTTTGACTGGCCGAGCGTTCACGGTTGAGTTCAATCCTGTGTCGCTGGCCGTAGACGGTGTCGTCAATCTGATCGGGCCAAAGGTGGCTTCGGAAATCTCGGGTGCCCTGGAAATTCCAAGCCTGGGAAGCGACGGCGGCGAAGGTTCAATTGAGCTGAGTCTGCAGTCGTTTGCGAAAACCTGGCTGTTCGGATTTATACCGGTGAGAGCCGAGCTTGGATTGTTCAAGCCGGGAACCAACGAAAGAGTGCTCGATCTCTCGGTAGCACTCGACTCCGACGGTTCGGCTGATCTCACCACCGCCGCTGACGTTGTGGTAACTGGGGCTAAGGTCCGTTTCCTGGGCAGCACCTTCGCGCTGACCGTGCCAGAGACATGCCGCACCCTCGAGCCTGTCGCCATTAGCCTGTCTGATGATCAGGTCGGCACTAATCTGATTGGCTCCTTTGCTGGCGAGTTCAGCATCGGCACTCTGGGCGACTGCGGTCTGATCAGCAGTGATTTACTGGCCGGTGAGGCCAATACCCTGTTGCTGGAGACCGCCCTGCCCTAGTGATCCAGTTCGACAGTAGCGCACCTTCGAGGTGACACCTGCACGATGATGCCCGCCGACCCACCTTTTAAATGGTGTCGGCGGGCCTGACATGCCAATCTTTGAACGGACCATTAGGCCCGGTGTTTGTCCGCAGCTCATTTTCCGAAGGTCCCACTCAGGCCTGCCGCGCATTTTCTCGGGTATCAGGCACCGCCAGAACGTCGGCAAGCCAATCCCAGACGCCTGGATAGGCTTCGAGATCAAGTACAAACTCCTGCCCTCTGGCCGCGCTGCGAAGCCGGCATCCTTGATCATCTCGCTGCCAGCGGTCCCGGTTACGGTGATAGCTCAGCGGGTCGGTGCCAGGTGCTGGATAGAACGCCTCAGGTAGTTGCCAGTCGGTCACGCGCCTTGCCGTCGGCGCCGTCAGTTGATAAACTGGCCGAAAAGTCGGAAAAACTCCGGCACCGGGTAAGTCCGCGAATGACAGTTGCGGTCGACTCAAATAGAGCGCATTAATCGCTCCACGATCACCGTGGCGGTGCGGGTGATAGGCCGTCCAGTGGCTGGCAGGAAACTCGCTTTCATTTAGATCCAGCACTGAGTCGACCTGTAACCAGCCCCAGAGGGCATGAACAGGCCGACTGCCAGGAATGAATCGCCAGCCCGATGGACGATGCTCCACAGGCCGGAACAGGGCAAAAAACAGAAACAGATCGCCCTCGCCGACACCTTCATTCCTCAGGTGACTTTGAGCGGCGCCCATCTGGCCGAGCAATGGTCGCCATTGATCGGCTCTGGGATAGGCACAGGCTGTCAGGTCCGGATCAAGATGAACCCTGTCATCCGGACCCAGACGCCCGCCTGTCAGATCGTCCACCAGTTGACTGATATCGTACCCTTCTACCTGAATCTCATGATACCGAATGGGTGACTGGGCGTCCGGTATCGGCAGCGCCAGAAGCGAGCCGTCGGGCAATAGCGGATTCGGGCAACCGCCCGCGCTGCTGTCAAAACCTTTGCGGCTCAGGATCAAACGCACGTGAGTTCCTGTTACTGTCCTGGAATATCTTCAAACGGCTGAATTAGATGACCAATCTCTACGATCGTTATGTCCTGCCGCCGCTCATCAATTATTGCTGTGGCATGGAATCTCTGGCCGAACTGCGCGAGGCGCTCATTCCCAAGGCCAGAGGCCGGGTACTGGAAATTGGTTTTGGTTCTGGACTTAACCTGCCATTTTATAGCGCCAGCCAGATCAGCAAAGTGATTGCCGTCGAACCTTCCGAAGGTATGCGGCGTCAGGCTGCCGAAAACCTTGCACGCTCCCCGGTTCCGGTGGAATGGTTGAGCATTGGCGCCGAGGAACTGTCGCTGCCGGCCGGCAGCATCGATACCGTTGTGCTCACCTTCACCCTGTGCACAGTACCCGAATGGGAAAAAGTCCTGGTCCATCTTCATCAGGCCCTCGCAGACGACGGACGGGTGCTGTTTCTTGAGCATGGCCTTTCAGACGATGGACAGGTCCGCAAATGGCAGAACAGGCTGACACCGGTCTGGAAGCGGCTGGCAGGCGGTTGTCATCTCAACCGGCCAATTGCCACGGCGCTGGAAGCCGCGGGCTTTCGGATCAGGACCGTGGAAACGTTCTACTTTGAAGGAGCGCCGAAGTTCGCCGGATTTATCTATCAGGGCATCGCGGGCAAGGATTAGGGAAACGCCCTAGTTGGTGCTGGTGATCTCACGGCCTACAACGCGCAAAGCACCCGCTTTGCACTCGATGCGTATCGGCGTTTTACCGGCCACATCACCGTCCATAGTGATGGTTTTGGGCTTGCTGGTTCTGATTTCACACCAGGTGCCTTTGACCTGGCACACCGCGTCACTCTTGGGGTCTCGATGCTTCTTCAACCGGAAGGTAGCCAGCGTGAACAGCAGCTCGAATATGGACCTTGGGCGCACTGCCAACACGTCCAGTTTGCCATCATCGATAGAGGCTTCAGGCACCTCATAACCTCCACCGAAGTAAGCGCCGGTGGCAATGGCTACGGTCACCCAGGTGTCTTCCAGAACACCGTTTTCAGTCTCAATCCGGGCCTTGAAACCCCGCTGGGCAAACAGCCGGCGAAACAGGGTCACTGCATAGCTGAAACGTCCAAACAGCCGTTTGGCGGTTTTGCCGGCCTGGCGCGAAGGCAAGGTACCCAGCCCGATATGAGCCACGTTCAGGTAGATGCGTTCGCCTGCTGAAGCTACGTCGATGTCCAGCACATGATTTTCAGCGATCAGTTCAACCGCCGGTGAAGGATCCTCAGGGATACCGAGATTGCGGGCAAAGTCGTTGGCCGTTCCGGAGGGCAGAACAGCCAGAATGGCGTTTTTCCGCAGGCAGATTCCGGCGACGCAGCTGACTGAACCGTCGCCTCCTGCCGCGATCAGAACATCATCTGATTCAATATCAGCAGTCCACTTATCCTGATCCTCGATAGCTTCCACGCGCACACTTGTAATACCCGCGTCCCGGAGATGGGGAATCCAGAATCCCGCATCCCGTTCTCCACTGCCTGAGCCTGAGCTGTCAATTAACCAGTAGGTCATCCATGTATTCCTGTGGGGCCAAAGTGCGCTTTCCGGATCAATCGATCCAGGAAGCCTCTGACTAGCCTATCGATTCCTGACGGCTCAGCGCAGTTAACTTTGTTACAGATCGACTGGTTCGAAAGACCTAAAAAAACGCGGCAACTAGGCCGCGGTTTCGATAGCGATCTGACCGCCGTCAGGACGCCAGAATCACACCACTGACCGCAATTACCGCGCCGAGCGCACGAGTAACTCGGCCGCCAGAGCCTTTCAGACGATCCGCCAGCTTGGCTGTACCGACGGCCAGGCCAGCCGTGGTAGCGCTGAAGCCGACAACATAAAGCCAGGCAGAGGCACCAACAGGCATTTCCGATCCGTGGGCCGAACCGTGCAGAGCCATGAAGAAAACGATCATGGGAGCCGCCGCCAGAGTAGGCAGGCGGGTCAAGGTAGCGATCAGGAGACCTGCCACCATGACCGTCAACGCAATGCCCGTTTCCAGCCCTGGCACGGTGACTCCGGCAAATGCCAATCCTGCACCCAGCACCATGCCAGCCACCATCAGCGCCGGAGTCGCTGTTCTCAGAGACGGCTTCTGACGCAGACTCCAAAGGCCAATAGCGATCACCGCCAGCAAATGATCGAGGCCGAGCATCGGATGCAGAAGACCGCTGGTGAGGCCGGATTCGGCATGCCCCGGATGGGCCGCTGCGGCTGTGGCTGCCAACATGAGTCCGCTGCCAACCAACGCTTTCGTTATTCCGTTCATGGTGTTCTCCCTGTCGATTCTCAAATTGCTGGATTTTAGGGCACCTGCGAATCATTCCGGAGTGATTTAGAGGTGCGCCGGATTAAAGTTGCAGATGTCAGATGTTCCAACCCGGTTCAGGCAGTGGAAGCCAGTTTGTCCGGACGGCGTTCAGGCAGCATGCCCTTGTCGAGGATAAAACTGATAATGTCGTCGAGGCCGACACCATCGTAGAGATTGGTGAATACAAACGGCCGCTCACCACGCATTTTCTTTGAGTCGCGCTCCATCACATCCAGGGAAGCGTGCACCTGCTCCGCGATATCAATCTTGTTGATGATCAGCAGGTCTGACTTGGTAATACCAGGGCCGCCCTTGCGGGGGATCTTGTCGCCGGCGGACACATCAATGACGTACAGCGTGAGGTCTGACAACTCTGGACTGAAGGTTGCCGAGAGATTGTCGCCGCCGGATTCCACCAACACCAATTCCAGATCAGGATGGCGGGCCTGCAGGTCGTCGATCGCCGCCAGATTCATGGAGGCATCTTCTCGAATGGCGGTATGCGGGCAGCCGCCCGTTTCAACACCGAGGATTCGATCCGCCGCCAGCGCTTCATGGCGCAGGAGGAAATCCGCATCTTCACGGGTATAGATATCGTTAGTCACGACCGCCAGATCGTAGTGGTCGCGCAGGGCCAGACACAGCTGGCGCAGTAGCGCCGTTTTGCCAGACCCGACCGGGCCACCGACGCCAACTCTCAGGCAATGAGTCATTGTTCAATTCTCCCCTTTCCTGCCTGATACCAGGCTTGATTCGTTCCAAGAAGTAAATTCAGGGCTATCAGCTTCTGAATAGCCGCGAGTACTGGGTTTCATGGAGGGCGCTCCCCAATGCCAGGCCCGGAAGGATCGGTCCCAGCTCGTCATCCTCGAGCGTCAGGGCAGAATCGACCGCGCTGACCAACTGGGGCCGCGACACTTCAATCAGCCTTTGGGCGGCCGTATGCCCCAGCGGCAGAGCCTTACAAGCCACCGCTAACTGGTTTTCAAGCCAGGCCCACGCAAAGCCAAGCAGGGTCTGACGCTCAGGCACCCCACGCTGGTGCGCTGACCAGGCAAACAGCAGGGCATAAGTGGGATCATCCGGTAGCAGCGATTCTTCAGGCAGCAGGCTCAGATCCTTCAGGAGCCGACGCAGTGCCGCCCCCAGGCGCAGATCTTCTTCGCTGAGCTCAGCCGTCTCGCGGGTGGCCAGAAGCCAGCCGTTCCAGTCCTGCAGAGCCGCCCGGTCACCGGACGCCCAGCCACGCTGAAGCCGGACCAGCAGCGGTAATTCGCAGCGGGCGATGCCATCGGCCAAAACACCTTCAAGCCAGCGCTTCAAATCCGACTCGTTTTTGACCCAACCCTGCTCAAAGGCACTTTCCAGACCCTGGGACCAGGCAAAGGCACCGATTGGCAAGGCCGGGCTGACCAACTGCATCAAGCCCAGCAAGGCCAGATCCGGCAACGCAGACGGGGCGGAATCAGAAGCCGTGGTCATGGTGTTCATGGCCGTGAGCGCCATCGTGCTGGTGACTGTGAGAATGTGAATGGGAGTGGCTTTCACTGGCATGACTGTGCGCCTCTCCATCCCCGTGAGAATGACTGTGGGAGTGGGCAATACCGGTCAGAGCGTAAGCGCCTGGCTCGGGATCAAACGGCGCACGATGCTGGCTGACGGTGGCGCCCAGCAGCTCGGCCATTTCCGCCAGCACATGGTCCGGCGGGAACCGCACCCATCCTGAATCGGCATCGTCGTGACCAATGGCCAGCGAGACATGGCGATTACCCAGGTGGTAGCAAAGCCTTGCCAGAGGCAGGCCGCTGGCGATTCGGGCGGTGACGACAGGTTCGTCTGCCGCTTTAATCTGGATAATTTCGCCAGAGTCGGCCCGCAGGCGGTCGCCATCTCGCAGAACCGGTCCGCGATCCAGGAACAGGCCAACGTCCACGCCTTTATCCGTGGTGGCTCGAAGCCGGCCCCGAATACGTAACTCGTAAGGCAGTGTCAGCGTATCGTCAGGCGTCTGGTCTGCTTCAGGCCCCAGTCTTTCGATCAGTCTCAACATAGATTTTCCAGTCAAATCGGTCTCAGAACAGGTGGTAACGCTGAGCCAAAGGTAATTCTGTTGCCGGCGCGCAGGTGAGCAGCTCGCCATCGGCATGAACCTCATAAGTCTGCGGATCAACCGTGATTTTCGGTGTGGCGTCGTTGAGTTTCATATCCTGCTTGCGCACCGAGCGGACGTTTTTGCAGGCCGCCAATGGGCTGTCCAGCTTGAGGGCCTCTGCAATGCCCGCGTCGATGGCTGCCTGGCTGACAAAACTCAGCCGCGTGGCGCTGGCGGCCTTGCCAAACGCACCAAACATGGGCCTGTAGTGCACCGGCTGAGGAGTGGGAATAGACGCGTTGGGATCGCCCATGGGCGCTGCAGCGATCATTCCACCTTTGAGAATCAGAGCGGGCTTCACTCCAAAAAAGGCCGGATCCCAGAGCACCAGATCAGCGAGCTTGCCCACTTCAATTGAACCGACCTCATGGGCAATTCCGTGGGTAAGCGCCGGGTTAATTGTGTATTTGGCAATGTAGCGACGAGCCCGGAAGTTATCACATCCCAGCTCTTCATCTTCCGGCAGAAGTCCACGCTGAACTTTCATTTTGTGGGCCGTCTGCCAGGTGCGGCAGACCACCTCTCCGACTCGCCCCATTGCCTGGGAATCGGAAGCAATCATGGAGATCACGCCTATGTCGTGGAGAATATCCTCGGCGGCGATGGTTTCACGACGGATGCGGGAATCGGCAAAGGCCACATCTTCGGGGATATTGGGATCAAGATGGTGGCACACCATCAGCATGTCCAGATGCTCGTCGATGGTATTGACGGTGTAGGGCCGGGTCGGATTCGTGGACGACGGCAGCACATAGTCTTTCGAACAGGCAGTGATGATGTCTGGAGCGTGGCCACCGCCGGCACCTTCGGTGTGGTAGGTGTGGATGCCGCGCTCTTTAAAAGCCGCGAGCGTATCTTCAACGAATCCAGACTCGTTCAGGGTATCGGTGTGAATCGCCACCTGAATATCGTATTTGTCGGCAACGGTGAGGCAGTTATCGATGGAGGCGGGCGTGGTACCCCAGTCTTCATGCAGCTTGAGTCCCATGACGCCCGCTTTAATCTGCATTTCCAGCGCTTCCGGCAAACTGGCGTTGCCCTTACCCAGAAAGCCAATGTTCACAGGCAGTGTATCCACCGCCTGAAGCATTTTGCCGATATGCCAGGGACCGGGGGTGCAGGTTGTGGCGTTGGTGCCCGTCGCAGGGCCCGTGCCGCCACCGAGCATGGTCGTGACGCCACTCATCAACGCTTCTTCCACCTGTTGCGGGCAAATGAAATGAATGTGCGCGTCGATGCCGCCAGCGGTGAGAATCTTGCCCTCTCCGGCTATCACTTCGGTGCCGGGTCCGACGACAATGGTGACGTCGGGCTGGGTGTCCGGGTTGCCCGCTTTACCAATGGCTGAAATGCGGCCGGCTTTCAGGCCGACATCCGCTTTGACAACGCCCCACCAGTCGAGAATCAGCGCGTTAGTGATCACCGTGTCCATCACTGTGTCATCGCACAGCTGGCTTTGGCCCATGCCGTCGCGGATAACTTTGCCGCCTCCGAATTTCACTTCGTCGCCGTAATGGGTGTGATCTTTTTCGATCGTAATCCACAGTTCGGTATCGCCAAGGCGCACTTTGTCGCCCACCGTTGGGCCATACATATCCGCATAGGCTTCGCGTGTAATTTTCATCCTGATCTCTTCCCGTTCGGTTCCAGTGGTCGCGGTGCTAGCCTGCATTGGCTAGTGTCCCGGCCCGTTACAGACTGCCCATGACCTCTCCCCTGAAGCCATAAACGTGGCGGCGACCAGCGTAAGGAATCAGGGTGACTTCACGGGTCTGGCCCGGCTCGAAGCGAATGGCGCTGCCAGCAGGCACATCCAGCCGGTAGCCTCGGGTTTTGGCCCGGTCAAAATCCAGCGCCGGATTGGTTTCGAAGAAATGGTAGTGGGAACCAACCTGAATGGGACGATCACCGGTATTGGATACTTCGACGGTGATCCGGTCACGGCCGGGTGACAGTTCAATTTCGCCAGGCTGGATATCGTACTCGCCGGGAATCATCTGAATTCTCCTTTTTCGAGAGGTCGGCGATCAGGTCCTATGGGCCGGACCGGCATCATCACACGATGGGATTATGAACGGTCACCAGTTTGGTGCCGTCCGGAAAGGTCGCTTCCACTTGTACTTCGTGGACCATTTCGGCGACACCTTCCATGACATCGTCCCGCGTCAGCACTTCGCAGCCGGCGCTCATCAGTTCGGCTACGGTGCGGCCATCACGGGCGCCTTCCAGAATCTCAGCGCTGATCAGAGCGACCGCTTCCGGATAGTTGAGTTTCAGGCCACGGGCCTTGCGACGCTCCGCCAGAAGAGCGGCGGTGAACAGCAAAAGCTTGTCTTTGTCTCTTGGCGTCAGTTCCACGGTAAAGGCTCTCTTTTTTCGGTTACGTTCTTGGGGTCGAATCGGTCGGGTACTTGGGTTCCAAGCAGGTAAACGTCATCAGGTCATCCAGATTCTGGGCACGCTGGCCGGCTTGCCGGTCAGAAGCGGTCTCAGCGTTTCCCAGGCACTCTGACATAGGTCCCATGCCTGGTTGCGATGGTTCCCGAGATAGCGCAACAGCAGCACGCCGCGGCGTTGACTCACCGCCCAACAGGCGTCCGCCGGCAGGGCATTACGCACCGCTTCAACAGCCGCCATCGGATCTGCCAGCCCAACCGCCCATAGCGTCGCCTGAACGGTGGAGCCACCCTGACCCCAGTATCCCTGAAATCGCGGATGGTGGGGATCCAGGCTCTGGCGCTCCAACCACAGTGGCTGGCCATCGCGTTCCAGTCTGAAGCGTTGCTCCAGATGGCCACTGACGTAAGGCAGCCGGCTGGCAGGTCGCCCCAAAGCCAACACTTCCCACCCCAAACAACGGGCATTGCCGTTCAGGTCGATGGTGGTGGTCTGCAGTCCTCGGGACCCGTCAAAAGCAATGGTCTCCTGGGGCAGCCATTCAAGCACCGCATCCTCGGCAACCGTGAGCTTGGTGTGCTGAGCCCAGGCCACGCCGTGGCTATCCGCCTTATAGAGTTTGGCGGCAGCCGGAGTCGTCAGAAGCACCTGAGCGCCCGGCTGAGCCTCGGCGGTGATATTCAGGGTATCGCCACTGACCAGACCGCCGGGCGGATGCAGCAGATAGGTGTGACAGCAACCATGGCGGCCTTCCGGATAGAATGGCTTCTGGACTCGCAAAGGTCCGAAGTGACGGCTGCGGACCAGCCGGGTTGCCGAAAAGTCGCCAACCGATCTCAGGCCAAACGCCAGCTCTATGCTGGCCGCCCAACGCCGGCCTTCGTCAAAACGGTGACCCGAATCGAAGCCTGGATCGCGACTGGTCGGAATGGGCACTTGCAGGGTCATACCGTCAGGTGCTTTTTGATCAGTCCATCCGTTAGCTCGGCAATTTCCCCTTTGGCCACCTGCCGGCCCCGGTCAAGAATGACAAAATTATCGGCATACTTTCGGGCAAATGGCAGCTTCTGCTCCACGAGCAGCACGGTCAGGCCATCTTCCTCAATCAGCTTGCGGATGACCTCGCCAATCTGAGCGACAATATTCGGCTGAATACCCTCGCCAGGCTCATCCAGAATCAACAGCCGGGGCTCAATGATCAGCGCCCGACCGATGGCTAGCTGCTGTTGCTGCCCCCCGGAAAGGTCACCACCGCGACGATTCTTCATTTCCTTGAGTACCGGAAAAAGCTCGTAGACTCTTTCCGGAATGGTCTTGAGCCCGTCTTTTCGCGCCGCCAGCCCGGTGCGTAGATTTTCCTCGACCGTCAGCAGAGGAAAAATCTGCCGCCCCTGCGGCACGTAGCCAATGCCCAACGAGGCGCGGTCTTCCAGCTTGCGCCGGGTCAGCTCTTCGTTGCCATCGTAAACAATCTCTCCGTTGGCAACCGACTCTTCGCCCATGATGCATTTCATCAGCGTGGTTTTGCCAACGCCATTGCGGCCCATCACACAGGTGCACTTACCCTGCGGCACGTCGACGTCCAGATCCCAGAGAGTGTGGCTCTCGCCATAGAACTGGTTCAGTTTTTTGACCTGAATCATCAGGCGCCCTCCCCCAGATAAACCTCAATAACCTTGGGGTCGTTCGAGACCTGATCCATGGAGCCTTCCGCCAGCACACTGCCCTGATGCAATACCGTCACCTTGCGGGCAATCGAACGGACAAAACCCATGTCGTGTTCGACCACCACCACGGATTGCTCTCCCGCCAGGTTGGTCAGCAGTTCCGCAGTACGCTCCATTTCCTGCTCCGTCATACCGGCCACGGGCTCGTCCACCAGCAACAGACGGGGTCGCTGCATCAGCAGCATACCGATTTCAAGCCACTGCTTCTGGCCATGAGAGAGAATGCCTGCGGCGCGATGAGCCAGCGCTTTCAGGCCGATCATCTGCAGCACCTCGTTGATCCTGCCTTCCTGCTCGCTACTAAGACGAGCCGTCAGGATAGGAATCACCCGTTTGTCGGCCGCCATGGCCAGTTCGAGGTTCTCCGCTACCGTCAGCGCTTCGAACACGGTTGGCTTCTGAAATTTGCGCCCAATCCCCAGAGAAGCAATCGCCGGTTCGCTCATCTGCAGCAGATTATGGCGGCTACCGAACCAGCAGGAACCTTCGTCGGGCCGGGTTTTGCCGGTAATGATGTCCATCATGGTGGTTTTGCCGGCACCGTTTGGCCCGATAATGCACCGCAACTCGCCATTATCAATCGTTAGATTGAGGTTGTTGATGGCCCGGAAACCGTCGAAAGTCACCGTTACATCTTCCATGTACAGAATCGGACCATGCCGGACATCCACCGGCGATTCGATAGGTGAGAGAAAGCCGAAAACCTGATCCCGGTTCGTCAGCTCTGACAGAAAACTCATGCAGTCGCTCCTTCGGGCTCATTGGAATCACCGTCTTCGCGGCCAGACCGGCGTTTTTTCAGCAGGCCGGCAATGCCCTGAGGCAAGAGCACGGTGACAAGAACAAACAGTGCACCAAGGGCAAACAGCCAGCCGTCTGGCAGGACGCCAGTAAATACCGTCTTGGCGTAGTTGACGATCAGCGCGCCGATCACGGCTCCGTAGAGCGTTGCCCGACCGCCAAGCGCCACCCATACCACGATTTCAATGGAAAACAGCGGTGAGAATTCGCTGGGGTTGATGATACCCACCTGCGGCACGTACAACGCACCGGCCACACCGGCCAGCATGGCGGACACCACAAATACAAACAGCTGAACCCGCTCCACCCGGTAACCCAGGAAGCGGGTTCTCGCCTCCGCATCCCGGCAGGCAATACTGACTCGCCCGAGCTTACTTCCAACAATACCTCGACAGATCACATACCCAATCGCCAGGGCGATGCCGCTGGCCAGGAAAAGACCGAGACGGGTTGCGTCGGTGCGCAAATCAAACCCGAGGATGTCTTTGAAATCCGTGAGTCCGTTGTTGCCCCCAAAGCCCATTTCGTTGCGAAAAAAAGCGAGCATCAGCGCAAAGGTCAGCGCCTGGGTGATGATCGAGAGATAAACCCCTGTCACCCGCGAGCGAAAGGCCAGAAAGCCAAACACCAGTGCCAGCAGTCCCGGAGCCAGGAGCACCATGACAAAGGCAAACCAGGCCATGTCGAAGCCCTGCCAGTACCACGGCAGTGAATCCCAGTTCAGGAACACCATGAAATCCGGCAGATCCGGATTACCATAGACACCCCGGTCGCCTATCTGACGCATCAGGTACATACCCATGGCATAGCCGCCGAGGGCGAAAAAGGCGCCATGCCCCAGACTCAGGATTCCCAGGTAGCCCCACACCAGATCCACAGCCACTGCCAGCAACGCGTAGCACAGATACTTGCCCATCAGCGACACAGTGAACGAACTCACGTGCAGGGCATGATCCGCAGGGAAGATCAGGTGCGCCGCGGTGACCCCGATCAACGCTGCAAACAGCACTCCGAGGAAGATCTGGGTCGATCGTTCAGTAAAGGGTCTTGTCAGCCACATACGTCAACCCTCCGCCGCACGGCCCTTCTGGGGAAAGAGTCCCCGCGGGCGTTTCTGGATAAACAGAATGATGAATACGAGGACCAGAATCTTGGCCAGTACCGAGCCTGCCCAGGGTTCAAGCAACTGATTGATCGTGCCCAGTGACAGACCAGCCACCAGCGTGCCCCAGAGATTTCCGACACCACCGAAGACCACCACCATGAACGAATCAATGATGTAGTTCTGTCCCAGGTTCGGGCCTACGTTGGTGATCTGCGAAAGCGCCACGCCAGCCAGGCCAGCGACGCCGGACCCCAGCGCAAAGGTCATGATATCTACGCGAGTCGCCTTGATGCCCATGGCACGCGCCATGGCACGATTCTGGGTGACTGCCCGTACCTCAAGGCCCAGGCGGGTCTTGCGCATGATCAGCATCAGCGATGCAAACACCACCAGGGCAAAACCGATGATGTACATTCGGTTCAGTGTCAGAGACAGGCCCTCGTTGATCATCACCGAACCGCTCATCCATTCAGGAGTGATGACCGTGCGATTCAGTGGCGAGATGACGGTCCGGACCAGTTGCTGGAGAATCAGACTGATACCGAAGGTCGCGAGCAGGGTTTCTAACGGGCGCCCTTTGAGGAACTGAATCACGCCCCGCTCGATGAGAATGCCGAAAAACGCAGCCACCAGAAAACCCGCAGGAATCGACAGGACCAGTGCGAGTCCCGGCTGACCGGGCAAAAGCTGCTGCATACCCCAGGTGGTATAGGCACCCAGCATGATCAATTCGCCGTGGGCCATATTGATGACGCCCATGACGCCGAAGGTGATGGCCAGTCCAATCGCGGCCAGTACCAGTACAGAACCCAGCGACAGGCCGAAATACAGGGTCTCGGCAACCCGGTTGTACTTAAGCTTCTGCTCAATGGACGCAAGCGCGTCTTCGGCTGCGGCCACCAGGGCAGGATCGTCACTGCGCACGGCGGTATTCAGGGCAGCCCGCGATTCGGGATTAAGACTGCCGGCCAACACGTTGACTGATTCGACGTCGCCGTTTTCCTCGACTTCGTAGATGGCGATAGCCTGTTGGAGGGCCTCGCGCACACCGCTGTCCTGCTCTTCAGCCAATAGAGGGCGCAATCGCTCGGCCAGTGTGCTGTCGACACTGCCGCGCAGCTCTCGGGCGGCAGCCAGTCTCAAGTCGGTGTCATCCACCTTGAGGTCAATGATGGCCATGATGCTGGCCAGCTCATTCCGCAAGGCGTTATTGATTCGAATATTGTCCAGATCCCGCCGGGACATTTCGCCCAGCGCCTCACCGGTCAGGGCATCTTCCACTTTCCAGTCGCGACCGCGATTCTCAAGCACGATCACGAACTGGCCGGAGTCCTTCACTCGGCTGAGCTTATTGTCACCAAAGGCTTCCAGCCAGACTCTCGCCCGCGGTTCGCGGCTGGCGACGATAGCGTTGATTACTTCACCCTTACGGGCGTTTGGAGTTTCTGCCAGTTCTGTCAAAAGCGCCTCGCCTTCAGCGGAGGCCTGGGCATGAACGGCTGAGGAAACGATCAGACCCAGAAACAAAACGAGCCAGATCAGACCACGGGAAATTCGCATAGTCAGTTCCTGATCACTGTTGGGAGGACGTGAAACAAAAAACGGACGCGCCTTTCAGGGAGCACGTCCGCTTCGTTCAGTCGATCAGTTTGACTTCTCAGCGCCGCCGCACTTGCCGGTCTTGACGTTGAAGTTGCCGCACTCCATCGGCTTGCGCCAGTCGGCGATCAGGTCCATGGAACCTGGCAGGAAGTCCGACCAGGCATCGCCCACGACAGTAGACGGAGTTTCCCAGACCACGGAGAACTGGCCGTTGTCCTGGATTTCGCCAATTAGTACAGGCTTGGTGATGTGATGGTTGGGCATCAGCGTCGCGTAGCCGCCGGTAAGATTGGGCACAGTCACGCCAATGATCGCTTCTTTTACGTCATCAACATCCACTGACTGAGCTTTCTTTACCGCCTCAACCCAGAGGTTGAAACCGATGTAGTGAGCTTCCATCGGGTCGTTGGTTACGGCGTTTTCCTGCTCGGTAAAGGCAACCCACTTGTCGATGAAATCGTAGTTGGCGTCGTTATCAACGCTCATGAAGTAGTTCCAGGCTGCCAGGTGACCTACCAGCGGGCCAGTGTCGATACCGGACAATTCCTGCTCGCCCACGGAGAAGGCTACAACTGGAATTTCAGACGCTTCAATGCCCTGGTTGGCCAGTTCACGGTAGAAAGGAACGTTGGCGTCACCGTTGATGGTGGAGACTACTGCAGTCTTTTTGCCCTGATTTCCGAACTTCTTGATCTCGGAAACGCGGGACTGCCAGTTGGAGTGACCGAAGGGCGTGTAGTTGACGTTGATGTCGCTGGCCGCAACGCCCTTATCCTTCAGGTACTGCTCCAGGATTTTGTTGGTGGTGCGGGGATAGACGTAGTCGGTGCCTTCCAGAACCCAACGCTTCACACCCACTTCATTCATGAGGTAATCAACGGCCGGGATCGCCTGCTGGTTGGGAGCCGCGCCGGTGTAGATAACATTTTCAGAGGACTCTTCACCCTCGTACTGAACGGGGTAGAACAGCAGGCCGTTCAGCTCCTCGACGACTGGCAGCACTGACTTACGGGACACCGAGGTCCAGTTTCCGAAAATAACCGAGACCTTGTCTTTCGCGAGCAGTTCACGGGCCTTCTCGGCGAACAGCGGCCAGTTGGAGGCCGGGTCCACTACAACCGGCACGAGCTCGCGGCCCAGCAGACCACCCTTTTCGTTCTGCTCTTGAATGAGCATCAACATCGTATCTTTCAGAGTGGACTCACTGATCGCCATAGTGCCTGACAGAGAGTGCAGGATACCGATTTTGATCGGTGGCTCTTCTGCGAAGGCAGACACGGAAATTCCAAGGGATAGTGCAGCCAGGCCGGCAGTCAGATGTGTTTTGATTTTCATTGGTGAGTTCCTTTTATGATTGACGTGTTGCAGGTAGTCCCTGTTTAGCGCAGCCATCTGACTCAGGAATTTGGCGGGCAATCTATTTATTGTCCGACCGGCCTGACCAGCGTGCATGGAGATCTGCTGAGGTTCGTCTCCTTAAGCGCTCGTAACGCGCGAGCGACAATGCAGACACCGTTCCACGCTGGTTTTTTCTTTTATATTTCAGTTTTTTACATTGTCGTCCACCCTCCCCACCGGACCTACTCACCGCCTGACAGCACTATATTGGTGCATTTGCACTCTGGATCGCACCAACACCAAATCGCAACAGCCCAATCTGGTGCGAAGACTGTTTAAAGTGACCAAAAAGGAGGTGATCTGATCAGCAAAATCACCTCTTTCAGCGAATCGAGAGCCATTGCACCGATTTAATGCACAAGTAGGAAACGCCGACAGGTTGCGGCACATGGTTGAACAGGCGAAAAAAAATGAGATCAAAGATCAGAAAGCCCGTGTTGATGCTGTTGGAGACGAGGCTATGAGCGCTTGCGGGAGTTTTCAGTGGTGTGAATTATGCAACGGCATTTGTTTTGAATTACGTCACACCGCTTTTAGTTGCACATCCATGTGGGTATCACCACGATAGTGCACGTTATGGCGACATGAAGCTTATATGGATACAGGCTGAAGGTCCCGATGGAGCGGCAGTTATCGATGTTGCATGCAGTCGTTCAGGAGGAGCGTATGGTCGACACGACAAAACGAGCAGTCTCTGGCAGCAGGAGGGGCATTACTGTCGGTTCGACAGGTTCTGGCTGCACGATCCGCAGAGCGGGAGAATGCACTACCGTTCAGGACTTTCCCGGTCGCACAGGCCACCGCCAGTTCGGTATTGCTCCCGCCGGACCCCTCGATGATTATGCCTTCCGTATTGCCAACCGCATCGTCGGTAACCACTGCTCAGCAGCAGCACTGGAATGTATTGGCACCGGCCCGCAAATTCTGTTTCTGGAGGCGGCAACCGTTGCCATTACGGGTCCCGAAACCCCCATAACACTCGACTCGGTTGCCGTTCCACAGTGGCGGCCTATTGAAGTCGCGGCCGGACAGCTTCTGTCCGTCGGCGCGCCAACCTCAGGCCGGACTACCTATGTTTCGGTACGTGGCGGCTGGGATACCCCAGTCGTTATGGGAAGCCGCTCCACTGATATTGCGGGACAACTGGGACCATTCGGAGGGCGGCCTCTGAGCTTGGGACAGTCGCTGACTATCGGTCACGCAGACTCTTTCGCGCCGGATGACAGCGCTCGTCATGCACGTCCGGTCCGACAACCCCGTGCGGCAGACCCGGAATTGATTCCCCGTTATTGCAGCGACTGGGAAATATGCGTGCTTGACGGCCCTCACGGAGCGCCTGAGTTTGTTTCGGAGCAGGCCCTGAAGGCACTTCTGGATAACGCCTGTATCGTCGCGGCGAATACGGTTCGCTATGACAGTGCCGAGGACTCAGGCTCACCGGGACAATTACTGCTGCAGAGCCCCCTGCTGAGGAGCCCCAGCCCGCAAGTAGAACCCGATGAACTTCGTGATCGACCCACTGCAAGCGTCTACGCCGTTGGAGCGATCTGCGCGGCCAAAGACGGCGTGGAACTTATTACCCGCGACACGCCAGTGTGCCATGGCTCGCGTTCACCGCTGACAATCGCCCGCGCGGATCTCTGGAAGCTCGGCCAACTCAACAGCGGAGATACGGTACGTTTCGTACGCATCAGCCAGCGAATCGCACGGCAATTGTTCCAGCGTCAGGAAGACATCATCGACTCCCTGCAGAATCAACCTTCAGTCGAACTCTCGACAGCGGACCTTTTGCCGCTAAATGACGAGTCGGCGACTGTGATCGCGCGGCTACCAGGCGATGCCGGGCAGCCCAGCATCGCCTACCGCCAGGCAGGCGACAAGAATCTGCTCGTCGAGTTCGGAGAGGAACTACCTGACGGGGCCAACTGGCTGGGAGTTGAACGTCTGGTGGAAGCGATTAAGACGCTGGCTCCTCCGGGAATCGAGGAGTTAACGCCAGGGCGGCGGACACTCATGATCCGCTACGATGCGCGGACCGTCTCCCAAGCCTCACTGATGGACATTCTGCTTGCGCTCCAGACCAATCCGAGCGACCTGTTGTTTTCACTGACAAATAATAAGCCTGCTTAATGCAAGTCACGCGAAATTGCGCACAAACTGACGTAATTTGTCACCCCGTCGCATGCTCAAGGAGTCGGGTTAAAAATATTTACTCTTACCCCTTGTATTCGGGATTGCAGGGTGGGAAAGTGCGCCTCGTCAGGTTGAGCAAGTCGTAACCAGGGCAATGTTTTCAAAGGTTTTTGAGGGCGCAACCGCATCCTCCAGCCAATTGAAAAATAAGGCAAAAAATTGTTGGCCTGAGTTTAACGTGTCATTTGATTGACGCTTGCAGCGAACGTCGGGCTCACAGGGGCTTGGAGCTGTCGCCCGAAGACTCCGTAACAGCGGATTTCGAGGCGTTTAGCGTCAGTTGGCCCGACCTATGCTTCATGTCCTAACAAGGCCGTTTATCATCGCGGCTCGTAAAAATTCCTGACAGCTGGATGTTGGGAGCGATCAGCATTTGAGGTCGCAGGCTTTAGGCCAGGATGTACCGGAAGTTCCACACTCGTGTGAGGAGGTTCTCAATTGATGAGTGCGACTCAAAAAGCGGCCCAGGCAGATTTGCTTAACCGCTTGTACTCGTTGAAGCAGCAGCAGTTAGCCAGGGCGACTGAACAGATGGACGCCTTGCGCTGCAGAATTCTGGCGGCAGAAGCACGTGCCATCAGCGATGCGCTCAAGTCCCTGAGATAGACCACTCAGGATCGGCGTTGCTCGCCGATAGACTATGAATAGTTTTAGGACCGACCCCTTGCTGTATCGGTCCAGTCTCTTCGACTCCCCCAATTTTCCCTGCAGGCCGCACGGCCATGACGCTTCCAGGTCGCCATATCAGGCCTTGAGAAGTCTCTCTCCCGCAGGTTTCAGATGCCCTTTTCAGTACCAGTGGCGCGCTCGAGTATCGGCCGCATCGCTTCAACTGTTCGCCAGGGCGCTTCCAGAATGGGAATGTGGCCTACGCCATCAAGCACGATCCGGCTTCCGTCCTTGAAATAGGGCAGAATTTCATCGGTCACCGCGGGCGGAAATAGCGGATCATCGCTTCCCCAAAGCAGAAGTACGGGCGAATCGATATAACGCAAACCCTCACGGAAGGTTTTGGGGGTGAAATACCCTCGCGTCTCCAGCACGGCGTCGAGCACCCGACGATGCGACTGGCGATGGGCCAACTGGCGATCACTCATCGGAGCTACCAGCTCTTTCGGAAAGAAAGGTGCATCTGCCATCACCATGTCCATGATCTGTTGCAACGAGCGCTCGCGGGTGACGACCATCGCTTCTTCGCCAGCCTCCATGCGGGCCACCACATCGCTGGTGTTGGTTTCATAAATACCCGCACTATCGATAAGGACCACCGCCTCGACGTTCTCGTCGTAATAGACCGCCAGCTGAATAGCGTAAACACCACCCAGGGAATGGCCGGCGACATGATAGATATCGCGGGCAACAGATTTCATCAGCTTGTGCAGCAGCGCCGAAACCTTGGCCGGCTCCAGCGGTTGCCCTTCTACCAGAGGTGTATCGCCATGGCCGGGCATATCGGGCACCACCACGCGATAGTCACGGCTCAGGTAATGGGCCACTCGATTCCAGTTATCGCGGCTACCTGTGTAGCCATGAATGAGTAGCAACGACGGGGCGTTCTCGGGACCACCGATGCTGTAGGTAAACGGCTGGCCTTCAATGGTCGCTGTGCGAGTTTCCAGGCCAGCCCAGGCCCTTTCCTGCGCGAGAACAGAGGTAAGCAGGGACTGACTGTCAGCCACTGCAGCCGAGGGCTTGGCATAGGGCTGACTGGAGGCGGAACTCTGACAGCCCGCCAGCAACACCGGAAGTACCACGGCAATGAGCGCACGTGCGCAAATAGAGCGACAGGGCATTGATCAATACCTCAGATTGTTGTTTTTTTTGTCTTTCCTGAACGCTTAAAGCGCTGCAGCCACTTCGGTTCCCTGGCGAATGGCGCGTTTGGCATCAAGCTCTTCAGCGACATCGGCGCCGCCAATCAGGGTCGATTTTACGCCCAGGCCCCCGAGTTCCTCGTGTAGCGAACGGAAAGGCGTCTGGCCTGCGCAGATAACGACGTTGTCCACCGCCAGTATTTCCTTGCGAGGTTCAGCGCCGTCTTTGTCCACTACCGTGATGTGGAGACCCTGGTCATCGATGCGTTCATAGCTAACGCCCTTGAGCATTTTCACGTTGCGGCTTTTAAGGGCGCTGCGATGGACCCAGCCCGAGGTCTTGCCCAGGCCACCACCGACCTTGCTGGTTTTGCGCTGCATCAGATAGAGCTGACGAGGTGAAGCCGGTGGCTGCGGTTGAGTTAGCCCCCCTTCTCCCTCAAAGTCCTGAGCGACGCCCCACTCTTTACGCCACTCTTCGACGCTGACCTGCTCCGCTTCGCCCTGGCTCTGATGGTGGGCCAGGAACTCGCCGACATCGAAACCGATGCCGCCGGCACCGATAATGGCTACATTCTTGCCTACCGGCTTGTTGTGGCGGAGCACATCCAGATAGCCCAGGACCTTGGGATGATCAATGCCTTCGATCGCTGGCGTGCGGGGCTTGACGCCGGTGGCGATGAGGATGTCGTCGAACGCCTCAGATGCCAAACCCTTGGCATCGACCCGCGTATTCAGACGCAGATCGATATCCAGTAATTCGATCTGGCGGCGGTAATAGCGCAGAGTCTCGTAGAACTCTTCCTTACCGGGGATGCGCTTGGCGTAATTGAACTGTCCGCCAATCTCACTATCGGCTTCAAACAGAGTGACCTGATGGCCGCGACGGGCTGCGGTAACGGCGGCGGCCAGACCTGCAGGACCAGCTCCCACCACCGCAACGCGACGCGCCACAGGAGCGACTTTCAGTACCAGCTCTGTTTCATGGCAGGCCCGTGGATTGACCAGACAGGACGCCTTCTTCATCTGGAAGATATGATCCAGACAGGCCTGGTTGCAGGCGATGCAGGTATTGATTTCATCACTGCGGTTTTCTTCGGCCTTGCGGACAAATTCGCTGTCAGCCAGCAGCGGACGTGCCATGGAGACCATATCGGCCTTGCCGCTTGCCAGGATATCTTCAGCCATTTCCGGCGTGTTGATTCGATTGGTGGTACACAGCGGGATATCCACTTCACCGTAGAATTTCGCCGTTACATCGGCAAAACCACCTCGTGGCACCGAAGTAACAATGGTTGGCACGCGCGCTTCATGCCAGCCAATGCCGGTGTTGATGATGGTCGCACCGGCTTTTTCTATGGCCTTTCCAAGCGTGACGACCTGATCCCAGGTCTGGCCGCCTTCCACAAGATCCAGCATCGACAGTCGGTACACGATGATGAACTCAGGCCCCACCGCCTCACGGATCTGCCGAACAATTTCAACCGGCAGCTTCATCCGGTTTTCGTAGGAACCGCCCCATTCGTCTGTCCGCTTGTTGGTCCGCTCACACAGGAACTGGTTAATGAAGTATCCCTCTGACCCCATAACCTCGACGCCATCGTAGCCTGCAAATTTGGCGAGCTTGGCGGCACTGGCAAAATCCCGGATCTGCTTTTTGATACCGCGGGAAGACAGAGCTTTGGCTTTGAACGGGGTGATGGGCGCTTTGGTGGACGAAGCGGAGACCGAGAAGGGATGATAGGAATAACGCCCTGCGTGCAGCAGCTGCAGGCAGATCTTGCCACCCGCATCATGGACTGCGCCGGTCAGGTGGCGGTGAACAAAAGCCGTGCCCCGGTTATACATGGTGGATGACAGCGGCCCGAGCTGCCCCACCATATTGGGCGAATAACCACCCGTAACCATCAGTCCAACGCCGCCTTCGGCCCGCTCGGCAAAATAAGTCGCCAGTTTATTCAGGTTCCAGAGACGATCCTCAAGACCCGTGTGCATGGAGCCCATAAGCACCCGGTTCTTCAACTCGGTAAAACCCAGATCCAGCGGACGGAACAGATTGGGATAGGCTTGGCTCATGCTACTTGGCACCTCCGGCAAAGGGGACGTTCAACGTAAGTTTGCGCATGGTAGCATAGCGATCCAGAAGTCAATCACCTTGCGGGGAGCTTTTCATGGCATCCGGGGACAAACGGGTTTTACTGGACATCACCGATGGCATTGCGACCGTCTCGTTGAATCGTCCTGACAAATACAACGGTCTGGACATGCCCATGTTCAGCGAACTGATCGCAACAGCCCGCAAGTTGCGGAAGAATCGCAGCGTTCGCGCTGTCATTCTGACGGGGGAAGGCAAGGCTTTTTGCTCCGGGCTGGATGTTAAGACCGTCAGCAAAAATCCGCTGAACTTTGTCCGGCTGCTGATCAAGCCCTTCTGCGCCTCCAGCAACATGGCGCAGAATCTGGCCTACGAATGGCGGAAGGTGCCCGCACCGGTGATTGCGGTATGCCATGGCTACTGTTTCGGCGGCGGATTTCAGCTCGCATTGGGGGCGGACTTCCGATTCACGACGCCGGACTGTGATTTTTCAATCATGGAAAGCAAATGGGGCCTGATACCGGATATGAGTCTTGCCATTACGCTGCGTGAACTGGTCACCATTGATCTTGCCAAAGAGCTGACCATGACGGCTCGCCGCTTCAATGGCGAACAGGCTCTGGAATATGGACTGGTTTCACGGGTCAGCGATCACCCCCTCGAAGAGGCGAAAGCATTGGCCAAAGAACTGGCCGCCCGCTCTCCGGACGCTGTGGCGGCCGCCAAATTACTGTTCAATCGGACCTGGACAGCCTCAGACCGTACCGCTCTGAAGTGGGAAACACGCTTGCAGATGAAAATCCTTGGCCGGGCCAACCAGCGGCTGGCAATGTCTCGTAATACGAAAAAATCGGAAAAAGATTACGGGAACCGCCGTAGCTTCTAGACTCTTCTACACTCTTTAAGACCAGGGGAATCGCACCACCCGGGCCGCGGCAGGCGCAGCGCTTGACCTGCCAGCGCCGCCACGTATGATCACCTCAGAGACAGAACACCGGAGCCTGTAATGAACGGACCTCGCGTACTGCCCTATTTCCCGGACCCGCCACGGCTCTGATCGATTTCCCTTTCTGGGAAGCGCTGGATTAACGACCGGCACTTCCCTCGTCTGATGTATTCCTGAAGCCCCCTGCGAACGGCCGCAGCCCATTCACCTGAACGGAATCTGATCTTGCGATGACTTTGTCGCTGGTTGTTTTACTGCCCTTTATCGGCGCTGCCCTTGCGCCCCTGTTCTCAATGGCAGGACGAACAGCAATCGCCATAGCCGCCTCGGTGCCCCCACTGATTGCGCTGCTCGCGCTGTTCCCCACCTGGCCCACCATCGCCGAAGGCGGCGTCATCCGGGAAAGCTATACATGGCTGCCGTCCCTGGGCATCACGCTGGGTTTTCGCCTCGACGGTCTGTCGCTGCTGTTTACGCTACTGATTCTGATCATAGGCGTACTGGTCATTCTGTATTCGCGGTACTACCTGAAAAAGCATGAGAACGTCGCCAAGTTCTACAGCCTTTTGCTGTGCTTCATGGGCGCAATGCTGGGTATCGTTCTGTCGAATAACCTGCTGCTAATGCTGATTTTCTGGGAACTGACCAGCGTGGTGTCCTTCCTGCTGATCAGTTTCTGGACCGAGAAGCGCGACGCCCGACGGGGCGCACGGATGGCACTGACCATTACCGGCGGTGGCGGCCTGGCACTGTTGGCCGGCATTCTGCTGATTGAACGGATCACCGGAAGTTTTGAACTGGATGCTGTGCTGGCTGCAGCCGACACCATCAAGGCGCACGCCCTCTACCCTTACATTCTTGTGCTGGTATTGCTCGGCGCGTTTACAAAGTCTGCCCAGTTCCCCTTCCATTTCTGGTTGCCTCACGCCATGCAGGCGCCTACTCCGGTGTCGGCCTACCTTCATTCAGCGACCATGGTCAAAGCCGGCATCTTTCTGATGGCTCGGCTCTACCCGGTTCTGGCGGGAACAGAATTGTGGTTCTACCTCGTTAGCGGCGCCGGAATGATTACGCTGCTGATTGGTTCCTATACCGCGCTTTTAAAACACGATCTGAAGGGGCTGCTGGCCCACTCAACCGTCAGCCATCTAGGCTTGATAACGCTGCTGTTTGGTATGGGAACCAAGTTGGCCGCCGTGGCCGGACTCTTCCACGTCATCAATCACGCCACCTTTAAAGCGTCGCTGTTCATGGCCGCTGGCATCATTGATCACGAAACCGGCACGCGGGATATGCGCAAGATCAATGGCTTATGGCGTTATATGCCGTACACCGCCGTGCTCGCCATGGTGGCGGCGTCTTCTATGGCCGGCGTGCCCCTGCTCAACGGGTTCCTGTCCAAGGAAATGTTCTTTGCCGAATCGCTGTCGGTCAATCTGCCGGGTTACTGGGCCTGGATCCCACCTATCGTCGCAACCCTTGCGGGCATATTTGCAGTGGCCTATTCCGCTCGCTTTGTTCACGATGTTTTCTTCAACGGTAAGCCGGTCAATCTGCCGATCTTTCCGCCTCACGAGCCACCACGCTATATGAAGATCCCGGTGGAGATTCTGGTGCTGGCCTGCATCATGGTCGGCATGTTTCCGGCGTTTTCTGTGGGTCCTCTACTGGAGTCCGCGGCGGCGGCCACTCTGGCCGGGCCCGTTCCGGAATATAAGCTGACCATCCTTCATGGCTTCAATCTTCCGCTGATGATGAGTATCGCAGCCTTTGTGTTCGGTCTGCTGATGTATACCCAGCGCCAACGCATATTCCGCTTCCATGAGCGCTTCCGGGAAATCGACGAAAAAGCCGTGTTTGAAGATATCGTGATGTGGATGACGGCCCGCAGCGAGCGCATCATGAATGCTCTGGAGAATGGCTCCCAGCAGCGTTATGTCGCACTGCTGGTGCTCAGCGCCGCGGCGCTTGCAGCCATGCCAGTCATGGCGCTGGTCTGGCCCTCTCTAGGCAATCTGTCGAGCGTGGACTTTCCCACAGCCGTCGGAGCGCTGACTTTGATTCTCAGCGCCATACTGACCGTGGTCTATCATCGCCAGCGATTTTTTGCGCTCGTTCTGCTCAGCGTTGTCGGCCTGGTGGTGGCCTTGACCTTCGCCCGCTTCTCAGCTCCAGATCTGGCCATGACTCAGCTCTCTGTTGAGGTGGTCACTATCATCCTGCTGATGCTGGCATTGTATTTTCTGCCCGGATGGACGCCTCAGGAGGCCTCTAAGCTACGGGTGAGCCGTGACCTGATTCTGTCTGTGGCCGTCGGCGCTGGGATGACAGCACTGACTCTGGTGATGCTCACCACCCCGTTCGATTCCATTTCCCAGTTCTTCATTGAGAACAGTAAAATCCAGGGCGGCGGTACCAACGTGGTCAACGTCATTCTGGTGGATTTCCGGGGCTTTGATACCCTCGGCGAGATCTTCGTGCTGGGCATTGCGGCGATTGGTATCTATATGATGCTCAAACACACTCGCCTACCCGCACCACCCAGTGACGGTCTGGGCAACCCCTGGACCCGAGACGCTCACCCCATGATGCTCAAGCAGCTCTCGCGGGTATTGTTCCCGCTGGCACTGCTGGTCTCCGCATTCATATTCCTGCGTGGGCACAACATGCCCGGCGGCGGCTTCATTGCGGGTCTAATCACCTCTGTGGCGCTGCTGGTGCAGTACATTGCCAATGGCATGACCTGGACCGAGGAACGGGTTGGGGTGCGCTATCACACACTGATCGCCCTCGGTGTGACCTTCGCCGCCATTGCCGGCCTCGGCAGCTTTGCCTTCGGGTACCCCTTCCTGACCTCGTCTTTCGGTTATTTCTACTGGCCGGTCGTTGGCAAGTTTGAGCTGGCAACCGCCCTGATTTTTGATCTTGGAGTCTATCTCACTGTGATTGGAGCAACGCTGCTGGCGCTGGTAAGTCTCGGCCGCCTCACACCCGATTCCCGAACCTATCGGGAGGGCGTGTAATGGAACTGTTATTTGCCATTGGCGTGGGCGTTCTGATCGGCACGGGCGTCTATCTGATGCTGCGGGCGAGGACCTTTCCGGTCGTGGTCGGCCTGACCCTCGTATCCTATGGCGTCAATCTGTTTCTGTTCTCTACCGGTCGTTTGACCACGGGCGGACAGCCCATTCTGGGAAGTAGTAGCAATTACGCCGATCCACTTCCTCAGGCGCTGGTACTCACTGCCATCGTTATTGGCTTCGCTATGACAGCCTTTGTGGTGGTGCTCTCGCTGAAAAGTCGGGCAGATACCGGCGACGATCATGTCAATGGCAGCATTGCTGCCGAACCCGCACCAGCGCCCGACGCCGCGCTAGCGGACACCACCATCGATGAGAGCGGACAAGGGGAGAAATCCTCATGATGGCTCACTGGCTGATGGCTCCGATCGTTTTGCCCATGATCGGCGGCATTATTCAGATTCTGGTTGGCTACGCTCCCCTGAAACTGCGGCGCATTCTGGCGGTTCTAACTTCCGTTGGCATTCTGATCAGTGCCTGCGTGTTGATGAGCATGTCTGTGGGCGGCGACATCACCATTTATCAGCTCGGGAACTGGCCGGCGCCCTTCGGCATTGTGCTGGTGCTCGACCACCTGTCGGCCCTGATGCTGATGCTGACCGCGATTCTGGGCATTTGCTGCCAGGTTTACGCCATCAGCGGCACTGATGAGTACAGTCGGGCCTTCCATTCGCTGTTTCTTTTCCAGTTGATGGGTCTGAACATCGCGTTTCTCACCGGCGACTTATTCAACCTGTTCGTTGCTTTCGAAGTTCTGCTGATCGCCTCCTACGGACTGGTCCTCTATGGGCCAGGAAAGCGCCGCACAGTGCCCGGCCTGCATTATGTGGTGCTAAATCTCGTCGGCTCCGCGATGTTCCTGATCGGCGTGGGGCTGATCTACAGCGTGACCGGCACCCTGAATATGGCGGATCTGGCCTCCCGGATACCTCAGCTTGAGGGCAACCAGCAGGCGCTGGCCGCTGCGGGCGGTCTGATTCTGATGGTGGTATTTGGCCTCAAGGCCGCTGTGGTCCCACTATGTTTCTGGCTACCCAAGGCCTACGCCAACGCGGCTGCTCCGGTGGCGGCACTGTTCGCCGTTATGTCGAAGGTGGGCGTTTACGCCATTATCCGTGTTTACCAGCTGATCTTCGGTGAACAGGCCGGCGAGCTGGCCGGACTGGGTATGGAAATACTCTTTCCGGCGGGCCTGGTGACTCTGGCCCTCGGCGTATTCGGGATCGTTGGCGCCTCCGGCATGCGCACGCTCGTTGCCTGGCAGGTGGTGGTTTCGGTTGGCACGCTGCTGTCGGCGGTTTCTCTGGGACACCCGGATAGCATATCGGCCGCCCTGTTCTATCTTCTGAGCACCACATTCGTCACCGCCGGCCTGTTCCTGTTGATCGACATGGTCTCGAAACAACGTGGCTCGGTGGACGATCGGATCGTGACGGCGCCGAGAATGAACTACCGCACTCTGCTCAGCACGCTGTACCTGTTCGGCGCGGTCGCGGCGGTTGGACTGCCGCCGCTGTCTGGCTTCATTGCCAAGCTGCTGCTGCTCAAATCCGTGCAGACCAACGTTGAATTGGCCGCGCTATGGAGCGTCGTGATCGCAGGCAGCTTCATTTCAGTGGTGGCCTACAGCCGTGCCGGCAGTATCGTTTTCTGGGGGACAACGGATGGCTATGTCCACGATGCGCCGCAGATCAGTCTTAAGGAAAAGGTGTCGACCGGCATTCTTATTGGAATGAGCGTCGCCATGCTGGCGCTGGCAGGGCCGATCAATGCCTACACGGTTGCTGCCGCAGAGCAGTTACACAACCCGGATAATTATCGAGTCGTTCTGGAACAGTTGCCGGTGGAGGTGAAGCGATGAATGCGCTAGGCGTATTCTTCAAAAATGTGTTTCCGCAGCCCCTACTGAGCCTCGTACTAGTGCTGGTCTGGATTCTGATGGGTAGCGGACTTTCCTGGGGTAATACCCTTCTCGGTCTGATCCTCGGCTGGGGCATACCGCATCTGACCGCTCACTTCTGGCCAGACGCGCCCGTGATTCGCAGCTATTGGAAAATTTTTCCCTATGCGCTCAAGGTGGCGTGGGACATCATGATGAGCAGTATCGAAGTCGCACTGCTTATTCTGCGTCACCGGGAGCCGCGTTCAGCCTTTATTTCCTACCCGCTCAGGCTTGAACATCCCTCAGCCATTACCATTCTGGCCGCCAGCGTGTCCCTCACTCCCGGTACCGTCAGCTGTGATGTCAGCGAAGATGGTCGGATGCTACTGATTCATGCGCTTGATGCCGGAGAGGAATCCGAAGTGATTGAGAGCATCCAGGAGCGCTATGAAAACCATCTGATGGAGATTTTCTCGTGATTGAGTTTGCCATTCAGGCGGCCATGGTCATGATCGGCCTATCATTTTTACTGGTCCTGTTCCGCCTGATTAAGGGCCCCGACGCTCCGGACCGGATTCTGGCCCTGGATACCCTGTATATCAACGCGATCGGCTTCATAATTCTCCTCGGCATCGGCCTTCATTCCCGCCTTTATCTGGAATCGGCCCTCCTGATTGCGGTGATGGGATTTGTCGGTACTGTGGCGCTGTCGAAATATCTCAAGCGCGGCAGCGTCATCGAATAATCTGGAATCTGGAGAACTCTGATGCATCTCGCTCTCGAAATTCTGATCTCCGCGCTGATTCTGATCGGTGGACTATTTGCCCTGATTGGTGGCTATGGCATAGCCAAGCTGCCTGATTTTTTCAGCCGCCTGCACGCACCCACCAAAATATCGACGGTGAGCGTCGGCTGCATGGGCTTGGCCTCAATGGTTTATTTTATGGCTACGGACGGTACGTTTGGCGCGGTAGAAATTCTGGTTTCCCTGTTTCTGGTGTTGACCGCCCCCATCAGCGCCAACATAATGGCCAAGGCGGCCATGCATCTGGATGTACGCCGATCCGACCGCACACGCGGAGCCCCCTGGAAACAGTGATCTTCAGGTAAGAACACAGCAGTGACGGCGTAAGGCAAAAAGCATTCAGGCGTGTCGGGTGATATTTCCCGAAACCGGCGAATCCGACACAACAATAAAAATCCGGCTCAGCGGCAAACTTCAGCATCCGCATCCGTCAGCGGCCAGACGGCGCTGAGCATGGGTTCTCCACAGGAGTAAGACATGAGCAGCACCAAGCTTATTTCCCCCGCAGACAATGCCTACACCTACCCGCTTCTGATCAAGAATCTCCTGCTCTCCGGTCCCAGACTCAACCCTGACCAAACAATCGTTAACGGGGATGGCAGCTCCTACACCTATACCCAGCTGGTAGAACGCATTCACAGACTGGCGAACGCGCTAACTGCCCAGGGTGTTGGTCCCGGCGACACCGTGGCCGTGCTGGATTGGGACACATCCCGTTATCTGGAATGCTTCTTTGCGATCCCCATGATTGGCGCCATTCTTCACACGGTGAACGTGCGCCTGTCGCCCGAGCAGATTCTCTACACCGTCAATCATGCCGAAGACGATATCATCCTGATTCATGATGACTTCGTGCCGATTATGGAACCACTGGCAGACCAGGCGAAGACGGTGCGAGGCTATATCCAGCTCACCGATGGCGAGCAACCGAAACAGACCAGTCTGAAGAGCCTCGGTCATTACGAGCAGCTTCTAAACGAAGCCGAGCCGTGCTTTAACTTTCCGGATTTCAGTGAAGACTCCATTGCCACCACCTTCTACACCACGGGCACAACTGGCAATCCGAAAGGCGTTTTCTTCAGCCATCGCCAACTGGTATTGCACACGCTGGCTCAGGTGGGCGGCCTCAGCTTTAACGAACAGATGCCCATGCTGCGGTCGAACAGCGTCTACATGCCTCTGACCCCGATGTTTCACGTTCACGCCTGGGGCGTGCCCTACAGCGCCACCATGATGGGTGTTAAGCAGATCTATCCAGGCCGCTACGAGCCTGAAAAGCTGGTCAGGCTGGTCCGTGAGCACAAGGTGACTTTTTCCCACTGCGTGCCCACCATCTTGCAGATGATGCTGGCAACACCCGCCATCAAGGACATCGATCTGGGCAACTGGCACATACTTATCGGTGGGAGCGCCCTTACCAAAGGCCTTTGCCGGTCTGCCGGAGAGCTCGGTATATCGCTTTACACCGGCTACGGCATGTCCGAAACCTGCCCCCTGCTGTCCACGACTCAGCTTAAAGCCGAAGATCTGGAACTTCCCGAAGAAGAACTGATTGCCAAGCGGACCAAAACGGGCGTAGCGGTGCCGCTTGTGGATATGCGGATCGTGGATGATTCAGGAAACATTCTGCCACACGATGGCAAGACTCAGGGCGAGGTGGTGGCCCGTGCGCCGTGGCTTACCCAGAACTATCTGAAAGAGCCACAAAAAGGTGAGGAACTGTGGCGGGACGGCTGGCTGCATACCGGCGATGTGGCCATGGTCGAACCGGACAACAACTTCGTGATCAAAGACCGGATCAAGGACGTCATTAAAACCGGCGGCGAATGGCTATCCTCGCTGGATCTGGAGAATCTGATCAGCCAGCACCCCGGCGTTGCTGCCGCGGCCGTCGTCGGCGTTCCAGACGAAAAATGGGGAGAAAGGCCTCATGCGCTGGTTGTGCCGGCATCCGGGAAAAGCGTGGATGCCCAGACCATCAAAGAACATCTGCAGAAGTTTGTGGACGCTGGCGATATCAATAAATGGGCGATACCGGAGAGCATCGATCTAGTCGACGATATTCCGAAGACCAGCGTAGGAAAAATCGACAAGAAAGTGATTCGGGAAAACATCCGCTCTGACTGATCCATAACCGGCGCCTGCGCGCCGGTTTTTTCAGACGCCGGTAAAGTCGAAATCCAGCTCCGGTCGCTGACCACTGATAATCTGGGCCAGCGCAGCAGCCGAGCCGCAGGAGTGAGTCCAGCCCAGGGTACCGTGACCGGTGTTGTAGTAGAGGTTGCGGTATTTGCTCTTGCCGATGTAGGGCACGTTGGACGGGGTCGCAGGGCGCAGACCCGTCCAGAATTCGGCCTTCTCCCAGTAAGCGGCCTCCGGCATGATGTCCACGCAGCGACGGACGATGGCTTTACACCGTCGCAGGTTTAACGCCCTCCCATAGCCGTTTAGTTCTGCCGTTCCCGCCACCCGCAGCCGATCACCTAAGCGTGAGTAGACGAGCTTATATTCGTCATCCGTAAGACTGACCGAGTAGGCTGCTTCCGGATTTTTGACTGGCGCAGTCACCGAATAGCCTTTGGCGGGATAGATCCTCAGGCCGATACCCAGAGGCTTCACCAAAAGAGGACTGAAGCTCCCGAGACTGAGCACATAGGCGTCCGCTTTCAGTGTTTTATGGCCACCATCGTTGATGATGTTGACGCCCTGAACGGTCAGGCCATCATGCTCCAGGCTGGTGACCTCAGTGTCGTAGAGAAACTGAACACCGGCTTCAGAGGCTTTCTGGGCCAGTTCCTGAGTAAATTTCCGGGCATCGCCGGATTCGTCTTCGGCCGTAAACGTGGCCCCGGCAATTCGATCGCGAATCGGTTTGAGTGACGGCTCAAGTTCAACGGCTTTTTCAGCATCGATAATTTCCCGCTGGCAGCCAAATTCCCGCATGATTCTGGTGGGTTCCAGAGCGCCGTCAAATTCCTTCTGATCGGTATAGAAATGCAGAATACCTTTGGAAAGCTGGTCGTACTGGATGCCGGTTTCCTTGCGAAGCTCACCCAGCTTGTCCCGACTGTAAGTGCCCAGGCGCACCATCTGGATCAGGTTATGACGGCTGTTGGCGGGCGTACACTGACGCAGGAATTCCAGTCCCCAGAGCCATTGGGCGGGATCCATTCGTAGACGAAACAGCAACGGCGCCTCATCGTTGAACAGCCATTTTAGGACTTTCCAGGGCGCTGAAGGATTAGCCCAGGGTTCGGCGTGCGACACTGAAATCTGCCCGCCATTGGCAAAGCTGGTTTCGAGACCGGCCTTGCTCTGGCGCTCAACAACCGTTACATCATGACCCGCCTGTCGCAGGAACCACGCGCTGGTCGTGCCTACAACACCCGCTCCCAGAACCATTACATGCATCGCGCTGATCTCCCGAGTCGGATAAAGCCGCAGTAGCCGAAGCAGAACGCCCCCGCCGGATACTGTCTTATGCTGTGGCAAAATGTGAACTGCATCAAGTGCGAAATCCGGATCGAGCAGGAAACTCAATGCACGTTAAGATCAAGAGTCTTTCAAAATAGTCAACCGCCACTGCGTTTGACGGTCCAGCCCCGCTGTTCCAGTACAGGAACCAGAAGGTCGCGTTGATCACCCTGAATTTCGATCACGCCATCCTTTACGGTGCCGCCCGTTCCGCATTTCGCCTTGAGCTGTTTCGCCAGATCCTTGAGTTCAGACGCCGCCAGCGGAACGCCCGTAATCAGCGTCACACCTTTACCTTTGCGGCCCTTGGTTTCTCGACTGACGCGGACGATGCCATCGCCCTCGACAACACTCTCACTCTTGCATTCGCATGCCGATTGCGGCTGCCGGCAGCCTGGGCACATTCGTCCGCTGTCGGTGGAGTAAACCAGCCCGCCGCTGCGATTCTTCATTCCCATGATTTTTCTGTGCCTGCTTCAGTCGCCGGTGGATGTTAGGGAGCCTCTGCTCATTTCTTTATCGAAGGGGGGTAGCGCTCAAGAAGATCCTGCACGGATTCATCGATCAGCGAGGTCCGATATTCCGGGCTCTGATCCTCGTCAAGATAGCGTTTGGAAACCCCGCTCCAGACGACCTGACCGGATTCACGGCGAATCAGATCCAACAGTAGCTTGCCTTTGGTATCCGTCGTCACCTGGGGGGCCGTTGCCAGGCCCCAGTTGAAGTTGCTGCGACCAAATCCAAATCCGTAGCCCACACCGCTGCGTTCGGCTACGTTGACCTCGCGGATCGCGTATCTGACCAGCAGGTCAGCGTTTTCCGCCTGAGCCTCGGTCAACGCCTTTTGGGCCAATTGCTCTTCAAGAGCGCTGCGAATCCGGGAGCCGTCCAGGCTTTGGGAGTCCTGGGGCTTGATATCAGGGTCGAAGGCCCAGGTTTTGAAGGCGGAGTAGTCAACGCTCGCGTCGTAATCGGTCGTGACCGTGGCCGCGCAGCCAGAGAGCAGAACAGCCATTAGAGAGGCAAAGAAAACGTGGAACAGCCAACGGGACGGTCTCATTCAGTCCTCCGTTCAGAAGTCGGTTTCATTCGTGTCGGTCTCCCGATTATACGGGAGCACGTGGTGTGTATTCAGCGACAATTCTTACGGCTCTGAGAGAGTGACAGACTCGTGGTGTGTCAGTGCTCTGGATCTTGATAGGCGAGCTGTCGTGCCTTGCAAAAGGCTTTGAGCGAGCCAATGTGGTCGCTGGGCGCCTGAACCGTCGCTGAAACCTGGCGCCCGTACTCTACTGAAAACAGTTCGGACTGATGTTCGTCGCACCAGTGACGCAATGGTTGTTCGTCGGCAAAACCCATCGTTACGACGACCAGACTCTGCCGCACGGCTGTGCGAGTGGGCAGTTCAGCCATCACCTGTTCGGTTGCGCCCGAATAGGCGCGAACCAGCCCACCAGCGCCCAGTTTGATACCGCCGAAATAGCGAATAACGATGACCGCCACGTCGCCCACCGGTTTATGCTGAATGACATTGAGGATCGGCTTGCCTGCGGTTCCCGATGGCTCGCCGTCGTCATTCATGCCGGCCTCGGCGGCAGCGCCGGGGCGGCCGATCTGATAGGCCCAGCACACATGTCTTGCATCCGGGTGATCCTTCCAGGCCATCTCAGCCGCAGCCTTGACGTCTTCCCGGCTCGAAACATGAAAGGCCCTGGCGATAAATCGACTCTTTTTGATGACGAGTTCGCGCTCGAGGGAACCGACGGGCACTGGGTAGTCTGACAAAATGACGTCTACCTTTTATCTATACACACATTTGCTTGGCCAAACGTTCAGTTGACCAATCGGCAGTCAAGGAGCCAATGAACATGACCGATGAAGACCACGAAAAACCTGGAACCGCTGAACCCGCCCGATGGCGCAAAGCCGGCTGTGGAATACGCTTTGAGGAAGACGAGCTTCAGGAAGGCATCGATTTTAGCAAAGCCAGGGAGTACAAACCGGATTCTGACATTGAGCCTGACATCGAACCGCAATCAGGCCAATAGCGATCATTCCTGTTCCAGTGGAGATAGCCGTCCGCTGGGCATTGGCCGGGGCCAGCAGCGGAAAAAACAGAGAAAGTAGAAAGGAAACAAGCAAAAAGAAATAGAAGAGAGAAAAGCCCACGGAACTGTTCGCCTGAACAGCTCCGTGGCAAGCGAGGAAAGAGAGCCAGACGGCGCTGAAGGTATCTGCACAACCTTCGGCTCGCCTTGATTGCAAAGGAGCCACTGAAATATACCGGTCCTGCAAACTCTCCAGGTTCAGGAGACCGCAGAATCACCCTGACGCAACAGTGCCAGGAGTCACTTCTAAAGGAAAAATAGCGTCAGAACGTGAACGCGATCACCTGACTTGACGGTAACCCCACTCCGAACCCCGCGCCAGCGGATCACACGGAATCGACTAGACTTGCCGTTACGCCCATCAATCCAGGAAAGATCCAGCGAGCCTCCACAAGCCACCGGCGACCTTTCGGAGATTCCAGGAGATTTTTTGCCGTGAAAGCAACCACTTCACCCCCCAGTTCAATTGAGCAACCTGACGACGGGAGCCGCCAGCTGGAGGTCGTTCTAAGTAACTACTCTCTTCGGAAATTCAACGAAGACAACGCGTTATCTGAAATAATAGGTTTATTTGCCGGCCAAATGAATTTTCCAATGGCCCACGTCAGTGTTATCACCGCCGAGGAGCAGTTTTTCAAGGCACGATCCGGTTTCGATCTCGACTGTACCCCAAGAGCGGACGCCTTCTGCGCCCATGTCGTCGATAATAATCGCCCTCTGGTGGTCGAGGACGCCAGCCGACACGAGCTTTTCTCTGAAAACCCCTACGTCAGCGGTGAACCGGGCATTCGCTTCTACGCCGGTGTACCACTGCGGCTCGATTCCGTGACGGTCGGCGCCGTCGCCGTCATGGATTCCAGGCCGCGAGAAATGGCTGGGCGGGACATCGAATGGCTGGAAGCCATTAGCCGATATGTGACCCGCTATCTGGAACTGCTCCAGGGACACGCGGAAAACAACGAAGAACGGATGATGCTCAACGAATCCAGGGCAGTCATCCTGCGTTGGGTTCCTGCGACCGGGCTTCGTCTGGGGTATCTGTCAGAGAATGCCGAAAATCTGTTCGGTCTGCCGAGAGACAAGCTTGTCAGTGGTGAGGCTCTGCTCGGCGACTATCTGGACGGCCCAGGCCGGGACGAACTGAATTTTGTGCTAAGCAACCACAGCAAAGGGATGGACGCCTACCAGACCCACCTGAAGCTATTGAGCCCTACCGGCGAGCGCTACTGGATCAAAGTTCATTCCAAAGCCTTCTTTGACCACCACAACCGACTCAACAGCATCAATATGATGCTGATTGATGATACCCAGAGCAGCTACCTGGCCAAGAAAATTTCCGAAACCAACCGGCAGATGAAGCTGTTGCTGGAAGCCTCTGAACTGGGCACCTGGGATGTCAATCTGCCGGCTGATATCAATCAGGTCAACGGACGCTGGTGCGAAATGCTTGGGCTGGAACATGACGCTTTCGATCCCAGTATTCATTTCTGGCGAACGCTGGTCCATCCGGCTGACCGCGGCCGGGTCGAAAAAGATCTGCAGGACCATCTTGCGGGCAGGAATCCCAAATACAACACGGTATTCCGGATGCAGCACACGGATGGCCACTGGGTATGGATTGAAACCTACGGCAAGATCGTTGAGCGCAATGAGCGGGGCGAGCCAGTCCGCATTGCCGGGACTCATCGCGATGTCACACAGCGCATTCAGAAGGAATTGGCGGAAAAGAAGCAAAGCCAGTTGCTGGGCTTTGTTAACAAGGCTCAGACGGCTTATCTCGCTAACGGCAATCTGTCCCTGGCCTGCCGCGAGATTCTGCCTGAACTGATTGACCTGGCGGACGGCTATTTGGGCTTTATTGGGCAACTGGTAGAAAGCCCGAAGGGCAGACGAATCCGGATCAGGGCGGTTTCAGATCTATCCTGGTCAGAAAGACATGAAACTCTCGTGAATCGCTATGAATCCGATGACCTGTTTCTGAACGATCTTTCCAGTGTCTTTGGCCGAGCGGTAGAGACAGCACAGCCCGTGCTGATCAACGATCCCGAAAGCCCGCAACTGGCACGCGAACTTCTGCCTGGCCTACCCCGCATTTTCCGATTTATGGGTCTACCGATCACTCTGGGCGAACGGGTGGTTGGCGTCATCGGCGTCGCCAACGGCTATGAAGATTATCAGGCTCACGATGCCCGCTTTCTCGAGCCTCTGCTGAACGCATTGGCGCAGCTCTTCTATGCTGTCACGCTGGAAGAAGAGCGCCAGGCGATGGAGCAGCGCCTCAAAAGCCTGGCCATGACGGACCCTCTCACCAACATCCCCAACCGGCGAGCATTTTTTGAACAGATGGAAGTATTCCATCAGCGCAATCGCCACTACGTCGTGGCACTGCTCGACATCGACCACTTCAAACGCATTAATGATACCTATGGTCACCCGAGCGGGGACGCCGTCATCCGCGAAGTGGCCGGCGAAATCCGACGAACCCTGCGTACTGACGATGTTGTGGGTCGCGTTGGGGGCGAGGAGTTCGCTCTGCTGCTGACCTCCGACACTCTGGAAGGTGGCGAGCAGCTGCTACAGAAATTGCGGCAGGCCCTGGCCAATCGCACCATCAGTACTGAGGGCCATATGATCGAGCTGACCGTCAGCATTGGAGCCTATCTGGTCGAAGCTTCCAGTCTCGAAGGGCTGGATGGAAAACGCTGCCTGGCCCGGGCCGACAAAGCTCTTTACCGAGCAAAGAACTCCGGCCGTAATCGGGTATGCTGGTATAGTTCCGATAGCGAGCCGTCGCGCTCCGGCGACGAGCTGTCAGCCTGACCGGATACTCGATGCGGGCTATGGTCTGCCTGCTGCCGATCCCGCGTTATGAGAAAACCTGTCAGCGACAGCAAGTCAGTCGACGCCGCTGACGCTCTACTCTCTTTCCACCCTCTTCTCTAGAGATAGCCCTGACACTTATGCTCCATGAACTGGATATCGGAGGGTTGCTGTTCAGTCCGCTGGTGGTGTTCATCCCCCTGGCGTTTGTGCTCACGTGGGCAACGCGGTGGGTGCTGCATTCGTTTAATCTGCGTCAGTTCCTATGGAAAGAAGCCTGGTTCAATGTCGGCCTGTTCGTCTGCTATCTGACGGGCATCCTGTTTGTCGTCACTCTCTGAGGTCGGAATGAAAAAAGTAGTGCGGATAACCATCACACTGGCGATGGTCTGTCTGGCGATTCTTGCAGGCCGCTGGCTGTGGACCGATTACCTGCATTCCCCATGGACCCGCGACGGCCGCATCAGGGCCGATATCGTGACGATTGCACCAGATGTGTCCGGCTGGGTCTCCGATCTGTCTGCCCGCAACAATGCCCAGGTAAAACAGGGCGACATCCTGTTCCAGGTGGACAGCGCCCGTTACCAGTCTGCGGTTGCGCAGGCCCAGGCCCGGCTGGAGCAGAAGCAGATTGCTCTGTCCCTGGCGCAACATCAGCTGCAGCGCCGTACGGACCTGCCCGATGCCCAGGGTATTAGCCAGGAAACCCTGGAGAGCTACCGGCTGGGCCTGGCATCGGCCAAAGCCGACCTCGCCCTGGCGCAGGCGGAACTGGATGCCGTCCGATTGGATCTTGAGCGAACGCGGGTGACGGCCCCAGTGACGGGCACGGTCATTAACCTGAACCTGCGACAGGGTAATTACGTCAGTCGTGGTGTGCCGGTTATCTCTATCGTTCGCGAGAACTCCTTTTACGTGACTGGCTATTTCGAGGAAACCAAACTGGACCTGATCCGTGTCGGTCAGAAGGCCAGAATAACGCTCATGGATGGCGACCGAATCCTGACCGGGCGGGTGACGGGCATTGGCCGGGCGATTTCCGACAGAAATAGCGATGGCAACAGTCAGCTGCTGCCGGAGGTCCAGCAGACCTTTAACTGGGTCCGGCTGGCCCAACGTATTCCTGTCGACATCGCCATCGATCAGATCCCCGAGAACGTACGCTTAAGCGCCGGTATGACGGCTTCCATTGATCTGCTGGAAGAGACTGCCGGGCGCAAATGACGCTGCATCCAGCCATCGCCCAGCTTTTGATGCCAAACCGGTCCGCTGTCATCTTTGCGGTTAAGGGCATCATTTCAATGACCCTGGCCCTGTTTGCCTCGATGCAGCTCGGGCTGGACCGTCCCTATTGGGCGCTGGTGTCGGCCCTATTTCTGCAGATCCGTCCTGAAAGCGGGCTTGTGATCGAGAAAGCCCTGTGTCAGATCGGCGGCTCGGTTGTCGGTGGCGCCGTCGGTATCGTCATTCTGGCGTCGCTTACACCCTATCCGCTATTGGCTCTGGCCAGCCTCACTCTGTGGATCGGTTTCTGTTCTGCCTGCTCGGCCATGGTCCACAACACCAACTTCATCTATGCCTTTGCCATGTCCGGCATGACGGCGGGGCTGGTGGTATTGCTGGTGATTGCCAACCCCATGGCGGCCAGCAGCGAAACCGTATTTCAGATTGCCCAGTCGAGAATTTCGGAAATCAGTGTCGGAGCGCTGTGCGCGATGCTGGTCAGTCATCTGCTCTGGCCGGTCAAGGTCAATCGTGCGCTTAGGGTCAACGCCCGCGGCGTCATCAATCGAACTCTGGAATATCTGAATGTTGAGCTGGACCCAAACGGTACCCACGAGGAGCGTCACCGGTTTATCGACGAAATTCTGGAAAACCTGATTGCTGTAAACGACGATTCCAGTGCCGTCCGTTTTGAGGGGCCGGAGGGCCCAGGCCGCAGCCGGGCGGCGGGTCTTTTATGCAACAAGGTCATGTCGCTTCTGGCCGTGGTGCAGATCCTGGGTCGCTTTCAACGTGATCACCGCGAGCTGGTATCACCAGCGTTCCGGGAAATTCTCGAGACCATGCGCAGTCACTTCCGGGAGATCGCCGCCGTCAATAACTACCGGGACGCTTACCAGCTGACCCAGTCGCTGCGGCGTACACTCCTGCAACTGCGAGCCAGCTTTGAGAATGAGTCTGCCCTGGTCACACGCCTGACCCAGACCTCGCTGGATGTGGTTTCTGATCTTGCGATGGTATTGCGCGCCTACAATGCCCTCAGCTACCGCGACTCCACGCTGCTGCGTACGAGACATCTGGCCACGCATCATGATTTTTTTGTGGCAGGCATCAACGGCCTTCGCACTGCCGCCGTGTTTTTCATCGGTGCTGTTTTCTGGGTCAACACCGGCGCCCCGGCCGCGATCATGATGATGATCCTGCCGGTGGTATTTTCCGTGATGTTCGCCCGCTTCGCTCAAGTCGCTCTGGCGGGTCTGCTGAAGCGGCTACTGGTCGGCGTGATCATCGCCATTCCGCTGGCGCTTTTAACGCTAGCCCTGCTGGCTCAGAGCACCGGTCATTTTCCACTGCTGATTCTGGTGCTGGCGGGTCCCATCTTCGCCGGGCTCCTGCTGCTGGCAGAACGTCCTACCCTGCCCTACGGATTGGGGCTCTGCATTCCGATCGTCATTATTGTGCAGCCTTCAAATGCCATGAATTTCCAGGCCGATGCCGCAGTGAGCACCGCCCTTGGTCTGCTGGCCGGGATTGTCGTGCTTTACTGGGTCTTCCAGTTGATCACCGCGCCTGACAGCCGCTTCATGCAAAAGCGCCTGCTAGCCGCCACGGCCCGCGACCTGCGGGAGATTGACGACCATGACCAGCCTGAACACTGGTTCAATGGTCGGATGGGTGAGCGTCTGCTTCGGATTGCAAACCATGACCAGAACAGCGGAAGCCCTGATCGCACGATGACGGACATGGGGCTGACAGGCCTGAACCTGGGCCATGTCTCGCTGCGGCTGCGCAGCCTGATTCATCCCTACAGAAATCGCGAGGTAGAAGCACTGCTAGGCCAGTGGCAGGGAGCCCTGGCGGATACCTTTATGGAAAGTGCACGTGGTCGTAGCAGTAAACAATTCCGGGAAGCCAGCGACGCGCTCTACGCCGGCCTGCTTCGTGCCGGCGAACCAAGCCTGCAGACGCGCACCGTGCAAGGCATGTTTGAGCGTCTGGCGTTTACCTTTGAGCGGATGGCCGAAGCGGTCCGCCAGCGCCGGACAAGTAGCGGGACCCCACTGGGCCCTGAGCAGGGATCTGAACGGGAACCAGAGAGCGAGACGATTCGGCCATCCGGGCCAGTTGCTTCTAGAAGAGGCCCAACTCCTTGAGCCTCACCACAGCCTCTGCCCGATTGCGCACATCCAGCTTGGCAAACAGGTTGGACGTATAGTTTTTGACTGTGCCAGGGCTCAGGTTCTGGGCGCTGGCAATTTCTTTATTGGTCCAGCCCGCCACCAGGGATTCAGCAATCAGCATCTCTCTTGGCGTCATCGCGGGCGACACACTCTCTTTGTGAGCCGAGAAAAGCGTGCCGCCAGCGGCGACGCGCTCAATCGCCTCTACCAGCTCATCCAGTGCGATACTTTTCGGAAGTAGCCCGCAGGCTCCGAACCGGGCCGCTTGCTGCTGAAGATAGCCATCATCAAACGTGGTCAGAAAAATAATCGGGATCTCGGCGATGTCGGTGGCGGCCCTCAATACGTCCAGCCCTTTCATGCCTGGCATGTGGATATCCAGAATGAGAACATCCGGTCGAACGCCCTCCCGCAGGCGGGCAAGACAGGCTTCGCCGCTGTCGACGCACTCGACAACCTGAATCCGCTCAGACATCCCCAACAAGGTAGAAATACCCTGAAGCACCAGGGTCTGATCATCCACTAGCATGACGCTGATCAAAGCAGGATCTCCGCCGGCAGGACAATGCGGATCTCGACACCCCGCTCCTCACCCGGGCGAATCAGCGTCCGCCCACCCACTCTTTTCATGCGATGAATCATTCCGTTCAATCCGGTTCCGGCTTCAATGACCGGCGGCCGGCTCCCGTTATCGCGCAGGCTGACCTCAACCTGCCCGTTGCTCTGCCGCAATACGATATCCGCCTTTGTGGCATCGCTGTGCTTGAGAATATTGGTCAGGCCTTCCTGCAGACAGTACATCAACTGATCCGCCACAACGGGATCTCTGATCGAGAGTTTCGGATCGCACTCCAGAGAAATCCGGATGCCGGGCACTTTATCGATCATATCCCGCAATTGATCCTGAAACAGCGCATTAGCGTCCTGTTTCAACTCGTCTACCACATCCGCCAGGGTACCGAACAGTCTTCGACACGCTTTTTGAGCGGGCCTGAGGTGAGCGTTCTGCCACTGTGGATCCTTCTGGTGTTCGCTGCGCTCAATGAGCTGCAGGTTGATATTGATCGCCGCCAGCTCATGTCCCATCCGATCATGAAGATTCTGGCGCAGCCTGCGGCGTTCTTCTCGCCGACTGACTTCCTCAAGTCTTGCGGTGGCCAGGGTAAGCTCCGTCGTCCGAACCTTGAGTTTTTTGGCCTCGAGCATTTCGAACAGCAAGCCCATCCCCAGAGACCAGAGCACCACAATCTGAATCACTACGAATGCACCGATCAGAAATGCGTCTTCAAGACCGCTGCGGTATGCAAAGGTAAACCCGATAGCCAATGCCACTGCCAGAGCCACTGGCGGCGCCAGACGGACCAAGTGAATCGAATGGATAACGATCATGTAGGAGAGCAGAAAGGTGTCCAGCATATCCGGTTGCATTATGGCCTGGATGATCAGCGTTGAAGCATAGGCCGATCCCAGAAACAGCCAGTAGGCGACTGGGCGGCTGTTATAGATCCAGCGCAGGCCATTGCCCAGCAGGTCTTTAAGATAGAGTGCGGTATTGGCTACCAGACACCCACCCACCAGTACAGCCAGCGCCACGGCGAGATAGCCATTCAAACCCCATTCAGAGGAGGCGAAGATCCAGACCCGACTGAAACTCAGCGCCCAGGCCAGAATTCCAAGAAAATTCAGCAGGAGTGCTCTGTTGAGCAAGGACAAACGTTCAGTGAAAAAATTCATATTACTTCCTGCAAGCCTGAGGAGCCCCCTTGCGACATGTGATCACGCATCGGATTCTGACGTATGGTAACGGATAGAAGCTGTAATCGGCCCCAGCCCAGGGAGACTCTTTTGAATAACGTCACGGCCCAGTATCTGGATACCCTTGCGGTCAAGCCTGTCGGTGCAATCTCAGATATCGATGAAAGCGCATGGCGTTCGCTCGCCCCAGCCGGCGAGCCGTTTCTGGATTACCGTTTCTTGCTGGCCCTGGAGCAAAGTGGCTGTGTCAGCGCCAAAACCGGCTGGCAGCCTAATCATCTGCTGTTGCTCAGTGGCGACCGCTGCGTTGGCATCATACCGGGCTACCTCAAGAGCCATTCCCGGGGCGAGTATGTGTTTGATTGGGCCTGGGCTGATGCGTGGAATCGCTACGGCCTGGAATACTACCCTAAACTCCTGACGGCAATCCCGTTTTCACCCTGCACAGGGCAGCGGCTATTGCTGAGTGATGAAGCCCGCCAATCGCTGACGCCGGCAGCGCTGCACGCGATTCTCCAGCAGTCCGCCATCGCCGCAGGTGCCCACTCCTGGCATCTGCTTTTTCCCGTCGATCAGGATCAGGCGCTGCTGGATACCGCGGATAGTCTGCATCGTCTGGGTTGCCAATATCACTGGTTTAACCATGGCTACAGCAGCATGGACGATTTCATGGCTCGCCTGACCTCTCGCAAACGCAAGAACATGCGCAAGGAGCGCCAGCAGGTAGAGGCGCAGGGTATCGACTTCCAATGGTTCGAAGGTCCGGATCTGACCTCAGATCTGGTGCAGATGTTCTACACCTTCTATCAGGCCACCTACCTCAAGCGTGGCCAATACCCCTATCTCAACCTGAACTTTTTTCAGCAGATCCGCGACACCATGCCCGAGCATCTGCGCATACTCTTCGCTCGCCGTAATGGCCAGTGGATTGCGGCGGCGCTTTTCCTGACAGGTCATGACACTCTCTACGGACGCTATTGGGGCTGCCTGGATGAGTACGCCCATCTGCACTTCGAAACCTGCTACTACCGGGGCATAGAGCTGGCGATCGACAAGGGCTTCAGGCGCTTCGATGCCGGTGCCCAGGGCGAGCACAAGCTGGTGCGCGGCTTTGAGCCGGTACTCACTCACTCCTGGCACTGGACGGATCAGCCGGGCTTTCAGCCTGCACTGGAAAATTTCTGCGCCGAGGAAGCCCAGGAGATTCGTCACTACCAGATCGCCGCGCGGGAAGCCTTGCCTTACAGGAATGAAGACGGTTAAGCGGTCGGCAAAAGATCCAGCGACACCCTGGCTTACATTCCTGTAAGCCATAACGCACACGCCGTGCTGAAGATGTCTTATTTTTCCAGATCGCCGAATCCGTAGAATAGGTCTTGCAGGGATGCACTGCCGAAACGGATATCGGTGGACTGGCTGATCGGACTGATCACGCAAAGGATGCCTCAGGATGAGGCCGGTATTTCAGGAAGGAATACCCCAGGGAAGAAAAAGGACTGCCGCAGGGAATGCGTTGCCTGATGGATTAGGCATGGTAAGCCACGGACTGGAGTCACAAGGAAGTAGGCTCCTAACCGTGCTTTCCGACTGCATGGAAGCAAATCCCCTGCCGCTACTGAGCCATTTTTCCTCTCGCCCCCTCGGCCAGCCGGAGCCCCGTCTGTCTCGAGGAGCCTATCAATCGAACGACGGCACCTGAATCGAAGCCTCTTCCGCCGTGCAGCCTGCGAGGAATGCAAGGTATCTGCCTTGTATGGTTTAACTTCTGCAGAGCTAGTAACCCAATGAAGACATTCTCGCTGTTCAAAGCAGCCGCACTGGCGGCTATGTTGGTTTCCGGAAATCTCGCTGCCGAGCCGACGGACTCCACTCCGGTCAACATCAACACCGCAGACGCCCAGACACTGGCGACGCTCAATGGTATCGGTGCCAGCAAGGCCGATGCGATTGTGGCTTATCGTGAAGCCAACGGCCCGTTCCAGAGTGCGGACGATCTGGATAACGTTAAGGGCATCGGTGCTTCCACAGTGGAGAAAAACGCTGATCGAATCACTGTCGAATAAGCTCCGTTCAGTGGAAGTGGCGATCTGAAGCCGCTTCCACTGACGATGAAGGCCGTCGCCCTAACCCTTCGCATCTAATCTCCTTTCGTCTCCCTTTGAAGTATAGAGATCCCGCCCACGGCCCCGCTTGCGTATAATCCCCGGCATGGGTAGCCTCATGGCCCTTATTCCGGCCTCAGCGGGCTGGTTATTTTATCGTTCAGCTTCAGCGCTTTCGCCATCCGCTCCAGATCCCGATCGTGCCGCGCTCTCTTTCCCGGTAATTTCCGATGCTCCAAAACGAACAGAACCCGGCAACCCATACCTCATGGCTCAAGCTGGGTTTCTTTATTCTGTTGTTCATCGGTCTGACCGTCGCCGGCACACTTACGGTTTACCTGCAGTTCGCAGACCGGACCTTCACCTTCGACATGAGGCTGCTGGAGCCGATCAATCTGCTGATGATTCTCGGCCTCATGCTGGTGTACTTCGCGTCAGATGGTCTGCGGCTGTATTTCATCCTGCGGGCGCTCGACGAAAAGGTCTCGTTGGGTATCATTGCCCGATTGGTTTTTGTGAATATTTTCTTCTCCAACGTCACCCCCATGGCGACAGGTGGCGGGGTGGCTCAGATCTGGTATCTCAGCCGGGCCGGAGTCGCCGTAGGTCACGCCACTGCGGCGACAACCCTGCGCACAATCCTGGCTATCTTTTTCATCTTTACTCTGACACCCATTTTTCTGTACAGCCTGGATAGCCTCAACGGGCAACAGACGCTCATCAATCACATTCGTGAAGCGCTGGTGGTTTTAACGACCCTTTATCTTGGATTCGTGCTCGTGGTGTTGTTCAGGGCCCGCTGGCTGATTGGTCCAGTCAGTTGGCTTCTTGGCCGGTTGCATCGGTTTGGAATGATCAGTCACGAACGCCACGGTCGCCTGCAGTTTAAAGCCCGCCGGGAAATGCTGCGCTTCGCCCGCAGTTTCAGTGGGTTCAGAAAAGGTCGGCCCCTGTGGATTGTGCTTTCGGTTTTCTTCACCGGTCTTTTTCTGCTGTGCCTGTTCAGTTTGCCGGCTCTGGTGATGGTGGCTCTGGGTTACGATGTCGACTTCGTGAATACTCTGGGCCTGGTGATGGTGACGACGTTCGTGATGTACTTTGCCCCTACCCCTGGTGCCTCCGGTATTTCAGAGGGCGTCTTTGGTACCTTCTTCCGGGGCATTCTGAGCGCCAACCATCTGGTGCTTGTCACAGTCGCCTGGCGTTTTGTGACGATATACGTCGGCATGGTGATTGGTTTGCTGGTACTGCAGCGAGACATTATCCGCGAAGGTAAGAAACTGCGATGATTTTCCGCCGGCCGCTGAGATTTCTTTTCTATCTCAACGCCCTGGTGGTGGTATTGCTGGTTGGCTATAAAACCTACCTGAACTTCTATCTCCCCGACTTCCAGGGCGAGCACACCCGGCAGCTCAATCAGATCACTGAGCAACTCGAAGGCCGTGAATCCTTCAGCTTCGCGGTGGTGGGCAATATCAATAATTCCATCGGCATTTTTGAGCGAATGATTGTGCCCCAGCTCAATCATGCCGGACTCGACTTCATGATATCGGCGGGCAATGCCGTCAGCGACGGCACTGAAGATAAATATCGGGCTCTATACGGCTCTCTGGGCAGACTCGGCATTCCCTACATCCTCACGTTTGGTCAGCATGAGTACGAGAACTTCGGCAGCTACCGGTACTACGAGCATTTTGGCCCGCATTTTTTCAGCTTCCGCGAAGGCTCAAACCGCTTTGTATTCATCGATTCAACCGGCAAAACCCCCTGGGAATGGCAGATCCGCTGGTTGGAGGATATTCTCGCCAACGAGGCCTCACAGCACACGTTTCTGTTCTCCGGAAAGCCCCTGTTTCAGTCGTCCCAGGACATACTGTTCGACTCACCGGACGACTATCTTGGACCACTGGAGTTTCGGCGAGCGCTGCTCCAGCTGATCGAAAAGCACCGCGTGGATGTGGTGTTCTCCGCCAATATCGCCACTTTTGAAGAACAGACTTTCGGCGACACCCGATTCATTACCACCGGCGGCGCCGGTGGGCTTGTGCTGAACAACGACGTCAGTTTCTATCACTATGTCCGGGTAGATGTGACGCCTGAATCTGTGGATATCTCTCTTGAGCCAATGCAGGTCGGGCAGCACCCGGTGCTGAAAATTCTCGAGAGCTTCTGGTTTTTCATTTACTCACTGGTGTACGTCGGCTATCTGAACTTCATTCTATTGCTAAGCGCGCTGCTGGCGCTGGCTATCTTCCTGTATGCCAGGGTGTTCCGGGCACGGGACTATTACCCGGATTATGACCTGGATCCCTCTCCCTGGGAGAACACGCCGCTGCGAGTGGCCATGTTCACCAACAACTATTTTCCTTTCATTGGCGGCGTGCCGATTTCAATTGATCGCCTGAATCGGGGATTGAGAGACAGCGGCAATACCGTGCTGACCATCGCGCCTACCTATCAGGATCAGCCTGAACAGGAACCGGATGTGGAGCGGATTCCTTCCATGCTAACGATGGGACAGAAGCAGGAATTCCGCATGGCCAATATCTTTTGCCGGAGTACCCGCAGGCGGGTAAGGGAATTCCGACCCGATCTGATCCACGTCCACCATCCCATATGGGTAGGCTCCCTCGGCGTCTATCTGGCGCGCCGGATCAAAGTGCCGGTTATCTACACCTATCACACCCGGCTCGAACACTACGCTCACTTCGTGCCGCTGCCAGGGCGGCTGTTCCGGAATTTCATCTCCCATGCGCTCATCAAGCGCTTTGCCAATAAGTGCGACGGCGTCATCGTGCCCACCTATTCTGCGGAAGACTATCTGCGGGTTATCGGCGTAAAGTGCTCCATTTTTGTTCAACCTACGGGCATTGAGTTCGAGGCCTTTCAATGCGTCGATAACGAACATCTGGAATCGCTGAGACAACAGTACAACCCGGACAACCGAATCGTGCTGATCAGTGTTGCTCGATTGTCCAACGAGAAGAACATCGATTTTATGCTGGAAGCGCTCGCCGGACTCCAGACCGATGAGAATTACCGCTTGCTGTTGATCGGCGATGGCCATGAACGGGAGCGGCTGCAGACGAAGATCGAAACGCTCGGCCTGGCCGAGCAGGTCTGTCTGGTGGGTTCTGTGCCTCCCGAGAACATGGCGGCCTTCTACAATCTCGCCGATATTTTTGTGTTTGCGTCGAAGTCTGAAACCCAGGGCATGGTGATTCTGGAAGCGATGGCCGCCGGTTTACCGGTCGTCGCCGTTCGCTCCAGCGGTATAGATGACGTTATTCGCGAAGGCTACAACGGTTTCAAAACCATCGAATCCCGGGAACGCTGGCGCGAGCCGCTGCAGACGCTGATGACCGACGAAAGCCTGCGTCAGACTCTCGGCGACAACGCCCGTCAGTTCGCTGAAAGCTACTCTATTGAGCATTTCGCCGGCAACGTAAAAACCATCTATGCGACGGTGATGGCGGCTCGCAAGAAACCGTAAGGGGTGAACAGGCCCGACAACCGGCAATCGAAAACCAGCGAGTATCCGTACTATCCTGAACAGAAGCGGCTCTCTGTCGGCCAGCGCCGTCTGAGGAACCTATCGCCGCTCAAATGTATTCGTTGTCGCTAACTTCGCTTCAGTGATTCTTTGTCCGTTGCGGAGATAGCGAGAGGCCTGGAGAAACAGGAATGACTCGAATCGCTGTCGGAATCAGTAGCTGCCTTCTCGGAAATGAGGTCCGTCACGACGGTGGCCATAAGCATTCCCGCTACTGCACCGGCACCCTGTCCCGCTATTTTGACTTCAAACCTGTCTGCCCGGAGCTTGAGGCCGGTCTGGGCGTTCCCCGCCCGACGATTCATCTGCGACAGATCGGCGATGAACTGCGGGTCTTTGAGAGCAAAGGCAATACCGACCACACCGACCGCCTCAGCCGCTTCATTCGGGACAAACTGCCAGAGCTGGGCTCCTTGCGGGGGTATATCCTGATGGCAAAGTCCCCGAGCTGCGGCATGGAACGTATCAAGCGGCACAATGCCGAAGGTCAGGTGATTGATCGCGAAGCCCGAGGTGTGTTTGCTGAGGCGCTGATGCAGACCTACCCACTGATGCCCGTTGAAGAGGATGGACGACTCAACGATCCCGTCCTGCGGGAGAATTTCATTGAGCGGGTGTTTGCATACGATGACTGGTGCCTGAATGTGGCCGGAGATCATTTAAGCCCACAATCCCTGATCGCCTTCCACACTCGCCACAAATTCCAACTGCTGGCCCATTGCGAAAAGACCTATCGCGAACTGGGCCCTCTTCTCGGTGATCTCAAGCATTGCGACCTTGAAGAGGTGGCCGCGAAGTACATTGAAGCCTTCATGGCGGCCATGACCAAACGCGTCAGCAAGGGCTCACACGTGAACGCCATGCTGCATCTGCTGGGTTATCTTAAATCAGGAATGGATGAAGCGGAGCGGGACGAAGTAGTCGACCAGATTGAAGCGTTTCATCGCGGCGAGGTGCCCTTGATTGTGCCTATGACTCTGCTACGGATGGCACAGCGTCGTGACCGTGTGGGTTATTTGGACCAGCAGCAGTACCTGAGCCCTTATCCGGATGAGCTTGGGCTTCGCAATGGGCTTTGATATGAAAGCGGCCTGATCTCTGGCGATCTCAGGTCGACACTGCACAGGCACAAAAAACGGGCCAGACCTGTAAAGGCTGACCCGTTTTTTTATTTTTAGAAACCGTAGTGTTAGAAACCGTAGAGTACAGAGATGGTGGTTTCGCTATTCGTGTCTTCATCTCCCGGAGGCGCATCGGAGATGTTTTCCACGAGATAACTGATTTTCAGAGACAGATTGTCTCGCAACTGAGCCTGAACCGAAGTCAGTGACTGGGTAACCGTGTTACCGTCCTCAAGACCGATTTCTGTCGAAAGCTTCTGGCGAAACAGGGCCGTGGGCGAGAGCGCATAATCAAGCTGCCCGGCCAGTCGACCAATGGCCTGTTCTTCGTACTGCTCGTTATCCTCGTTCGGCTCATCGAAACGGTTATAGCGATAACCCGCACCTACTGAAAGATCGAGAAAAGTTCGCTCGTCCGGTTCCCATACCCGACTACCGTAACCGGCGGTGACGTTGGATCGATAGTCGTAATTGGAGAAGCGGTCGTCTTCATAAGCGCCGCGGAAGAACAGGAATTGCGGCTCCGCAAATTTGTAATTGGTTTCAGCCTCTGCGGCGTATTTCTCTGAGTCGGTGGTACCGTCTGCTTTTGAATAGAGGCTGCGGAAAGTCGCTGAATTCCGCCAGTATTCGACCTCGTGCTTAAAGCCCAGACGCCCGTTAATCGTGGTTTGATCGGTATTTCCGGAAGTAATCAATACACCCAGTTCTGCTTCACCTTCCCAGTCCTTTGGCTCTGCCGCTACAAAGGGTGAACACACCAGAGCGGCAAGAAAAAGACTGCTTCGTGAACAACGCATAGGCACTCCTTGAACCTTGATTGAAAAGTGGTGCTACCGGAACTGCGACCTGATCCTTCCGTTCATCAATGATCAACGGAACGGCAGACAGACGCCTCCAGCCAGATAAGCACCCTGCTCATCTTTAAACCATCGTTCGAGCAATGAGCTGGCCAGTCATTCTGCCGCAGCAAAGCGGCTTCCCTGATTAACCTCATTTCATATTCCCCGATTCATGTGACCGGGTAAACCCTAGGGAGCCTCTGAATAACTCCGGATCGCCTCTGCGTGCTCTGAGGGTTGCAGATGCAAGGCGCGATTTGCAGCAAGTAGCCACTCTTCTTAAGAGAGTGGGACTTTTCAAAAGTCGCAACGCAGCAGATGCGGCCCTCACTGCTCCAGACGAGCCTAGCGTTTGGCCGCTGCTGCGGCGCGGGCGGCCGCTTCTTCCCGCTCAGCCTTCTTGAGGGCTTTTCGCCGAGCGATAACGTCAGCGGCTGCCCCACCGACATGCACCTCGCCGCGAGCTTCCGCCAGCCGCATCTGCTTTTCGCGTTCGCGAAAACGAGCCAGTTGCTCCTCAGACAGATTCTCATGGCACTGGTGACAGCTGACCCCCTGCTGATATTCAGGGCGCCGCTTATCTTCTTCAGTGATGGGACGACGGCAGGCGTGACATTGGTCGTAGCTGCCGGGACGAAGCTGATGATCAACGGTCACCCGATCATCGAACACAAAACACTCGCCTTGCCAGAGCGATTGTTCCTCAGGCACCTCTTCCAGATACTTCAGAATGCCGCCCTTGAGGTGGTAGACCTCCTCGAAGCCCTGCTCCTTGAGGTAGGCCGTCGACTTCTCGCAGCGAATGCCACCGGTACAGAACATGGCGACTTTACGGTGGCGCTGGGGATCGAGCTGATCTTTCACGTACTGGGGAAACTCGCGAAAGCTCTCTGTCGAGGGGTTGATTGCGTTGCGGAAGGTGCCCACTTCCACCTCGTACTGATTACGAGTGTCGATGAGGACCACGTCCGGATCAGAAATCAGTGCATTCCAGTCTTTCGGATCAATATAGGTACCAACGGTGTGCCGAGGATCGATACCTTCCACACCCATGGTCACGATCTCACGCTTGAGCTTGACCTTGGTTCGCTTGAAAGGCTGCTCCTGGGCGTAGGATTCCTTGAAGTCGAAGCCCGCCAGCCTGGAATCGTTCTGCAGCCAGCGGATAACCACATCAATACCGGCGCGCGAACCGGCGATGGTGCCGTTAATGCCTTCACGCGCCAGCAGCAGTGTGCCGTGGACGTCGTTCTCCAGCATCAGATCAAGCAGTGGCTGGCGCAGCGTTTCAAAATGCTCAAGCGCGGTAAATTTATAGAGGGCGCACACCACGATGGGTGCACCAGAAGCGGGTACAGACATGGAACCTCCTGCGAGCCGGACCGTAAATCCGGAGCAATAGGGGGAGTACGGAAACTCCGGTTGAACAATAGCCGGGGGTCAGGTCGATCTTTTCGTAAGATATCGAAATCTGCCCTGGCCGAAAAACCGGCAATTCTAAAGGAAGAGAGCTGGAGATTGAAATCGGAAGGATTGTCGCAGGGACCCCGGTGCCTGGGGGCCGGGGTCCCTGCAAGGGGCTAAATCACTGCTCTTCGTTACGCTTCAATTCCCGCTGAATGACGGCAGAGAGTTGTCCCCAGGCCGGTCGAGTCAGCTCAACGTTCTGAACATAAACGGTCGGCGTGCCGCTGATACGGATCTGTTTCGCCAGGTTAAGGCTCTTTTCGATCGCTTCCCGGTGAAAGCCGGTATCCATGCAGCGATTGAAACGCGGCATATCAAGGTTCAGCTCATTCGCCAGATCGTTGAAGTGCGAACGCGGGTCGTCCAGCCCTGCCCAGTCAGACTGGGTCTGGAAAATCCGGTGCTGGAGCTCCCAGAAGTGACTCTGATCATTGCCACAGCGAGCCGCCATAGCTGCCGGCACAGAGTTTTTGTGCTGCCGCAGCGGCAGGTCGAAAAATACAAATTTGACGTCACCCGGCTCGATATAGGTTTCGCGAAGCTGATGCACTTCGTCAGAGAAGCGGGCACAGGCAGGGCACTGGTAGTCCGCGAATTCGCGCACCGTCACCGGGGCATCGGGATTTCCGATGACAATGCCGAGACGATCCATTGCAGAACTGAAGGCGACGCCGTCTTTGGTCGGCTCGGGCAAATCAGGGGAGGACGGCTCCGGTGGGCGGGTTACCAAATACAGACCCGTGACCAGCACCGCTGCCACAGCGATAAAAATAGCAATCTGCCAAAGGAAGCGGCGATTGCCACTCTCCGGAATATCACCGCGCTCTTTACGCCGCTTTGCCTCACCCATACCTTTAAACCCGCTCTTTGTTGGATCGCCTCTGACCACCGAATCAGAAGCCGTTTGTTGTTTTGATCTGCCTCGACGTGGCGGGCCGTCTACCGACGGCCCAAGCCCATGTCAGGAAAGCAGTTCCGAACGGGGGTCAAAATCCCCCTGCTCTTTCGCCAGTTTCCTGTAGATATCCTGAGCTTTACTGCTGTGCTCTTTTGGAAGCGCCACCTGCAACTCGACAATCAGATCGCCCGGCGTCTTACCGGGAATACCCTTACCTTTAAGGCGCAGACGCTGCCCGGAGGTCGTGCCGGGGGCCACTTTCAGGCTCACTTTTCCGTCAAGGGTTGGCACCGTCACTGTCGCACCCAGCGCGGCTTCCCAGGCGGTGACTGGAACTGTCAGCTCCAGATTCTTCTCATTAACCCGGAACAGCCGATGCGGCTCCAGCGCCACCTCAATCAGGAGATCACCGCTGCTGCCCCCATGGGCGCCCGCCGATCCCTGACCGCGTAGGCGAATGTGCTGCCCTTCGCGAACTCCGGCAGGAATTTTCACTTTGAGGTTTTTACGCCGCACAGCCAATCGGCCGCTGGGGTCCATTTCTTCAGCGTTGAAGGCGACCTGACGCTCGCCACCTTTGACGGCTTCTTCCAGGGTCAGGCGGATTTTGGCATTGATATCGCTGCCGCGACTGGGTTGCGGTTGGCCGAAACCAAATCCACCGCCACCGCGACCACCACCAAAAATCTGCTCAAAGAAATCGCTGAATTGACCGGCGCCGGCACCGCCGCCAAAACCACCGGAAAAGCCGCCACGGCTGTTCCAGCCAGGAGGTGGACGAAACGAGCCGTCCGCTCCGCGGCCGTATTTGCGGAGGTTGTCATATTCAGCGCGTTTTTCCGGGTCGCCCAGCGCTTCATAGGCTTCACCGACTTCCTTGAACTTATCGTCGGCATCTTTCTCTTTGCTGACATCCGGATGGTACTTCCGGGCGAGCTTGCGATAGGCCTTTTTGATTTCATCGGTCGACGCGGACTCGCTCACACCGAGTACGGCGTAATAGTCTTTGAATTCCATAGAATTTCCAGTCGTTCAATTCGTTATCGGCTGGCCGGCAAGAATCAGCGGAAGTATGGTCCAGCGGTCTGCTTCAGACCAGCGCACAGTCGTATTGTCTGGAACGTATATCGAGGCGAATGCACGCTTTTACAAGGTTCGAGAGCCGATGAGACACAAAATCGCCCGCACAGGGCGGGCGATCAAGGAACGCTTAAAACAGAATTTTCAGCCTTCGACTGGGCCTCAGTTAACCTTGGGGTCCAGCTCTCCTCTGCCGTAGCGTTCAAACATGGCTTCGAGGTTGATGGGCTTGATCTTGGAAGCATTACCTGCGGTCCCGAAGGCTTCGTAGCGAGCGATACAGATATCACTCATGGCCTTTACGGTTTCCTTCAGATACTTGCGCGGATCAAATTCAGCGGTGTTGTGGGCCATGAAACGGCGGATGGCACCGGTGCTCGCCAGGCGCAGGTCGGTATCAATGTTGACCTTACGTACGCCGTGCTTGATGCCTTCCACGATCTCGTCAACCGGCACACCATAGGTTTCCGGGATTTCCCCACCGTACTTGTTGATGATTTCCAGCCATTCCTGGGGAACGGAGCTGGAACCATGCATCACCAGATGAGTGTCCGGAATGCGCTCGTGAATCGCCTTGATCTGGTTGATCGCGAGGATATCGCCTGTCGGCGGACGCGTGAACTTGTAGGCACCGTGGCTGGTACCGATTGCAATGGCCAGGGCATCCACGTGGGTTTTCTTGACGAAGTCAGCGGCCTCTTCCGGATCAGTCAGCATCTGGCTGTGGTCCAGAATACCCTCAGCGCCAATACCGTCCTCTTCTCCGGCCTGCCCGGTTTCAAGAGAACCCAGGCAACCCAGCTCACCTTCCACGGATACGCCACAGGCATGAGCCATTTCAACAGTACGACGGGTGACGTCCACGTTGTATTCATAGTCTGTGGGAGTCTTGCCGTCTTCACCCAGTGAGCCGTCCATCATGACCGAGCTGAAGCCCAACTGAATGGAGCGCTGGCAGACGCTGGGGCTGGTGCCGTGGTCCTGATGCATGACCACCGGGATGTGGGGAAATTCTTCAACGGCGGCCAGAATCAGATGGCGCAGAAATGGTGCACCGGCGTATTTACGCGCACCGGCAGAGGCCTGAACAATCACCGGGGAATCAGTCTCGTCGGCCGCTTCCATGATGGCGCGCATCTGCTCAAGGTTGTTCACGTTAAAAGCGGGAACACCGTATCCGTATTCGGCTGCATGATCCAGCAGCTGGCGCAGTGAAATCAGGGCCATGGTCAATCTCCTTTGTTTTCGACCCGAACCGATGGTAGCGGCCCGGGCTGGCTTTACGGGTTGAGTGATTCAGTCTCGGCGGTTGCCGCAGGTACTCTTCAGGCTCCGCGAGCCTCCAGTACCGCAACAGCGGGCAGGACCTTGCCTTCGACAAACTCGAGGAACGCGCCTCCACCGGTGGAGATGTAGGAAATTTTGTCCTGCACGCCAAATTTATCGACTGCGGCGACGGTGTCACCACCGCCTGCCAGGGAAAACGCATCGCTCGCGGCGATGGCTTTCGCCAGCGCTTCTGTTCCGCCACTGAACTGATCGAACTCAAAGACGCCGACAGGTCCGTTCCACAGGATGGTGTTAGCGGATTCCAGCAGCTGAGCAAACTTTTCTGCAGTTTTCGGGCCGACATCGAGAATCATGTCGCCGTCGGACACTTCACTGATGTCCTTGACCGTTGCCGGGGCGTCTTCAGAAAATTCTGGCGCGACCCGCACGTCCAGGGGCAGCGGGATATCGACATTCTCGGCGATGCCACGGGCCGTGACCAGCAGCTCATGCTCGCACAGGGACTTACCCACCGGATGACCGGCGGCGGCCAGGAAGGTGTTGGCGATACCGCCACCGACAATAATCTGGTCACAGATCTTGGACAAGGCGTTCAGTACGTCGAGCTTGGTGGAGACTTTCGAGCCACCCACAATGGCGACGACCGGCGCCTTGGGCTTGTCCAGAGCCTTGCCTAACGCTTCAAGCTCAGCCGCCAGCAGAGGACCTGCGCAGGCTTCCGGTGCAAATCGGGCAACGCCGTGGGTAGAGGCCTGAGCGCGGTGGGCCGTGCCGAAGGCGTCCATTACAAACACATCGCACAGCGCTGCGTATTGCTGTGCCAGACCTTCGTCGTCTTTTTTCTCGCCTTTGTTGAAGCGGACGTTTTCAAACAGAACCACGTCGCCATCAGACAGCTCGACGCCATCCAGATAATCTTTGATCAAGGCAACCGGCTTGCCGAGGGCTTCACTGAGATAGTCCGCCACGGGCTTAAGCGAAGCCGCCTCGTCGTAAACCCCCTCTTCCGGACGACCCAGATGGGACATCAGCATGACTTTGGCGCCCGCTTCCATCGCCGCACGGATGGTTGGCAGTGAGGCCTGAATACGGGCATCGCTGGTCACCTTGCCATCCTTGACAGGCACATTCAGATCTTCCCGGATCAACACGCGCTTGCCGGCAAGATCCAGTTCGGTCATCTTTTTAATGGCCATAAATCCCTACTTCCTTTCATTACAATCAATTGGACTTGCGGAGCCGCAGACGGACTCCTTAACAGAATTTCGTGCCCGTCAGCGGCTGGCCAGTAGCGCCCAGCCTAACGGGTGCTGGTCAACCATGCCTGGCTGACATCCAGCATGCGGTTGGCGAACCCCCACTCATTATCAAACCAGCAGAAGAGTTTGACCATGCGGTCGCCGGTAACCCGTGTCTGGCCTCCGTCAAGAATGCCCGAGTGCGGATCATGATTGAAGTCGGAGCTGGCCAGCATTTCGTCGGTGTAACCCAGAATACCCTTCAAAGGCCCCTGTGCCGCTTCTTTCAGCAGACGATTGACGGTCGCGACGTCCGTCGCCTCCCGAACGTTCAACGTGATGTCGATGGCCGAAACATTGAGAGTCGGCACCCGGATAGCCACGGAGGTAAAACGATCCCGCATGTGCGGGAGTAGTCGTTCTATGCCACGGGCAAGGCCGGTATCCACTGGCACGATGTTGTGAAGCGCGCTCCGGGTCCGCCGCAAGTCTTTGTTATGGTAGGCATCAATGACCGGCTGATCGTTCATTGCCGCATGAATCGTGGTGGTGGTTCCCTCAATCACCCCCAGCGCCTGATCCAGCACCTGAATCACCGGCACAACGCAATTGGTGGTGCAGGAGCCGTTGGACACAATACGGTCGTTTGATTGCAGATCGTCGTGATTGATGCCGTAGACCACGGTGCGGTCCACATCCTGTTCGGCGGGATTCGAAAACAGCAGACGGTGTGCCCCTGCAGCCAGATGCGCCTCGGCGGTAGCACGATCCGTAAAGGCGCCAGAGCACTCCAGCACCAGGTCGACATTGAGATCGGCCCAGGGTAAACGGGCCGGGCCCTGCTCACTGAAGACTTCGATGCGGTCACCACGGACCAGCATAACCGACCCTTCTGTGCTGACCTCTCCCTGAAAGCGGCCATGGGTCGAGTCGTAGCGGGTCAGATGAGCAATCGTAGCGACATCAGACAGCTCATTGATCGCGACCACCTGCAGATGGTCGCGAAAGCCGCACTCGTAAAGGGCGCGCAGAACACACTGCCCGATACGACCGTAGCCATTGATGGCAATGCGGTAAGGCGCCGCCGGCTGGCTCACTCTTCCAGCAGCTCCTGGGCTACCGCGACCACATTTGCCACCGTAAAGCCGAAGTAGTTGAACAGCTCACCCGCCGGAGCTGACTCACCGAAGCTGCTCATACCAATCACGCGACCGTCGAGGCCGACATACTTGTACCAGTAGTCCTCGATAGACGCTTCGATGGCAATCCGATTGGTGACGGTGAGAGGCAGAACCCGCTGACGGTACTCTGCAGGCTGCTGATCGAACACGTCGGTTGAAGGCATGGAGACGACCCGCACCTTGTGACCACTTTCCCGCAGCTTGGCCGCAGAACTCTGCGCCAGCGCCACTTCTGAACCGGTCGCGATCAGAATCAGATCTGGCTCGCCCTCGCTGTCGGACAGAATGTAGGCACCGCGAGCGGCCTCGCCCAGTTGCTCTTCAGTGCGGTCCTGATGGTCCAGATTCTGACGAGAGAAGACCAGCGCTGTCGGGCCGTCCTTGCGCATCAGAGCCGCTTTCCAGGCGATGGCCGATTCGACCGCATCCGCCGGACGCCAGGTGCTCATATTAGGTGTGGTGCGCAGTGACGCCAGCTGCTCAATCGGCTGGTGGGTCGGACCGTCTTCGCCCAGACCGATCGAGTCGTGGGTGAAGACATAGATAGAGCGCTGCTTCATTAAAGCCGCCATCCGCACAGCGTTACGACAGTACTCCATGAACACCAGGAAGGTCGCGCCGTAAGGTACAAAACCGCCGTGAAGGCCAATGCCATTCATGATGGCAGCCATACCGAATTCACGAACACCGTAATAGATGTAGTTGCCGTCGAACTCTTCGCGGGTGAGTGGCTTGCTGCCATTCCACAGCGTCAGGTTGGACGCCGCCAGGTCTGCAGAACCACCCATCAGTTCCGGCAACCAGGGACCGAAAGCATTCAGGGTGTTTAGAGAAGCCTTCCGGCTGGCAACCGTCTCGCCGCGCTCCTGACAGCCACGGATGTAGGAATCGGCCTTGTCAGCGAAGTCGAATGGCAGCTCTCCACTCATGCGGCGACGGAATTCGGCGGCAAGCTCCGGTTCAGCTTTCTCGTAGGCTGCGAAAACTTCGTCCCAGTCCTGCTCGGCCTTCAGCCCGCGATCCCGTGCATCCCAACCTTTGTAGATGTCTTCAGGTATTTCGAATGGCTCAGCTTCCCAACCCAGTGACTTGCGGGTCAGCGCCACTTCGTCTTCGCCCAGTGCCGCACCGTGGCTTTCTTCTTTGCCCTGCTTATTGGGCGAGCCATAACCGATGATGGTTTTACAGCAGATGATAGTGGGCTGCTCAGTGTTAGCGCGAGCGGCTTCGATGGCCGCCTTGATAGCGTCCGAGTCGTGACCGTCCACTTCCGGTATAACGTGCCAGCCGTAAGCTTCGAAACGCTGTGGGGTGTTGTCCGTAAACCAGCCTTCGACCTCGCCATCAATGGAAATGCCGTTGTCGTCGTAGAAGAAAATCAGCTTGCCCAGTCCCAGGGTTCCCGCCAGCGATGCCACTTCATGGGAAATGCCTTCCATGAGACAGCCATCCCCGAGGAACGCATAGGTGTAGTGATTGACGATTTCATGGGTCGGACGGTTGAATTGGGCAGCCAGCGCCTTCTCGGCGATAGCAAAGCCCACCGCGTTGGCAATGCCCTGCCCCAGCGGCCCAGTGGTGGTCTCGACACCCGGCGTGTAGCCGTACTCAGGATGGCCCGGGGTTCTGGCGTGCAACTGACGAAAATCCTTCAGATCATCGATACCCAAGTCGTAACCGGTCAGATGGAGCAGGGAATAATGCAGCATGGAACCGTGACCGTTGGACAGTACGAAGCGATCACGGTTAGCCCAATTCGGGTTGCCTGGGTTATGGGACAGGTAATCGTTCCACAGCACTTCGGCAATGTCCGCCATGCCCATCGGGGCGCCCGGGTGTCCAGACTTGGCTTTCTGTACCGCGTCCATGCTCAGCGCGCGAATGGCGTTGGCGAGATCTTTACGGGACGGCATGACGTTACTCCATTGAACTTTAAAAGAAAAAATTGTTAGGACCTGCAGGCTCTCCGCGCTTTCGCACAGTCGCCAGCTCCGGTTTCCCCGGCAGCCTGAAAAAGAAGGCGCGTATTTTCGCCGATGTCTGGCCGCCGGGGCAAATGGATTGCGCAAATAGTGAACCGCCAAATCTATATCAATTTTTTTTGATATAGGCATTGAAGGGCTGGGAGTGCGGGCGTAAACTGGCCCCCATGTCCGCTTTCACCCCCATTGAACCGGCCACGGAGTCCTCAAAAACCGTGGAAACTCCCGATGCACTTGCGCCTGTATTCAAGGCCTGTGGCGATTCGCTGCGGCTGGAAATACTCAGAGTGTTGCGCCGGGATACCTTTGGAGTGCTGGAACTGAGCCAGATTTTCGATATGCGTCAGTCCGGTATGAGCCACCATCTGAAGGTGCTCAGTACCGCCGGTCTTCTTGAGCCTCAGCGTGAGGGCAACGCCATTTTTTATCGGCGTCCCCTGCGACTGGACCGTGGCCTGGTACAGGACAAAACCATTCGCCAGGTCCTGGAAACGCTGGACGAAATGGAGCTGCCCGAGCGGTTGCAGCTCCGTATCGAGTTTATCCGCAAGCAGCGAGCGGAACAGTCTCAGGTATTTTTTGCCCGGCAGGCGGACAAGTTCCGCGAACAGCAGGAATTGATCGCTGAATTTGAGCTGTACGCCGACCCCGTGGCCGCGTTGATCCGGCGCAGACAACCGCGAGGCGGATGGCGTCAGTGCCTTGAGATAGGCCCGGGCGAAGGCGCTTTTCTGGCTGTTCTGGCAGAACTATGTCCCAGTGTCACGGGATTGGACAATTCGCCGGACATGCTCGCCAAAGCGCGCCTGTTCTGCGCGCAGCAGGGCCTCAAAGGTGTGGAACTGGTCGAGGGTGATACCGACGATCTACTGGATCGGGGCGATAGTTTCGAACTGGTCGTCGCCAACATGGTGCTGCATCACGTGGCCAGCCCAGCCGATATTTTTCTCGATGCCGCCGCCATGATGAATCCCGGCGGCTGCCTGATGATCAGCGATCTGTGTCGCCACGACCAGCCCTGGACAAAAGAGGCCTGCGGCGATCTATGGCTTGGATTTGAGCCGGAAACACTGACCGCCTGGGCCTCGGCAGCAGGTCTGCAGGATGGTGAATGTATTTTTATCGGCCTTCGCAACGGGTTTCAGATCCAGGTGCGCGAGTTCTGGAAAGGCACGCCGCCGCCGTTGTCCTAATCCGCTACAGATCAGCAGCATAGATACGCAGAAATACCTATATCAAAACATTTTGATACATTGTGAAACACTTGAATTTTGAGACTTAACTCTTTTTCGCATTTGAAAAATCTGGTCAACGACCTTTCAGCTAGAGGAGCCAGCCATGTCTGACTACAGCGTCTTTACTTCCGAATCCGTTTCCGAAGGCCATCCCGACAAACTCGCCGACCGGATTTCGGACGCCGTTCTGGACGCCCTGCTGTCCCAGGACCCCAATGCCCGCGTCGCCTGCGAAACCATGGTCAAGACGGGTGTCGCTATCGTGGGTGGCGAAATCACCACCAATGCCTGGGTTGATCTTGAGGATCTGGTGCGCGGCGTCATCAAGGATATCGGCTACACCTCCTCGGCGGTCGGTTTTGATGGCGATACCTGCGGCATCATCAACATCATCGGCAAGCAGTCGGTCGACATTGCCCAGGGCGTAGACCGCCAGAAGCCTGAAGATCAGGGTGCGGGCGATCAGGGCCTGATGTTTGGTTATGCCAGCAATGAAACCGACGTGCTCATGCCGGCTCCGATCTGTTATGCGCATCGTCTGGTCCAGCGCCAGGCCGAAGCCCGCAAAAACAACGTACTGCCCTGGCTTCGCCCGGACGCCAAGAGCCAGGTGACCTGCCGTTATGAGAATGGCCGAGTTGTCGGTATCGACGCGGTGGTGCTGTCCACCCAGCACAATCCGGAAGTCAGCCAGAAAGACCTGCAGGAAGCCGTCATGGAGCTGGTCATCAAGCAGGTTCTGCCACCGGAGCTGCTGCATAAAGACACCAAGTTCCACATTAATCCGACCGGCAAGTTCGTGATCGGCGGCCCTGTTGGTGACTGTGGTCTCACCGGCCGTAAGATCATTGTCGACACCTACGGCGGCATGGCTCGTCACGGTGGCGGTGCTTTCTCTGGCAAGGACCCCTCCAAGGTTGACCGTTCTGCTGCCTACGCAGGCCGTTACGTTGCCAAGAACGTGGTCGCAGCCGGACTGGCTGACAAGGCGGAAATCCAGGTGTCCTACGCCATCGGCGTTGCGGAGCCTACCTCTATTTCCATTAACACCTTCGGCACCGGCAAGATCGCCGATGACAAAATCATCGCCCTGGTGCGCGAGCACTTTGATCTGCGCCCGTACGCCATCACCCGCATGCTTGATCTGCTGCACCCGATGTATCAGGCCACCGCTGCCTACGGACATTTCGGTCGCGATCCCTACGAGATGACCGTCGGTAACGACACCTTTACCGCTTTCCCATGGGAAAAGACGGACCGGGCCGCCGCATTGAAGGATGCCGCAGGTCTTTAAACCAGATACCGCAAAAGTCTGAGATTCAGCGGCGAACCATAACCGGCGCCGCGATCATCTTTTTGAAATCAACGCAAAGGAGCTTTTATGAGCACTCCGGCACAGCAGTTGAACACATTCGACGACTACAAAGTCCGTGACATCAATCTGGCGGACTGGGGCCGCAAGGAAATCAACATCGCCGAAAGCGAAATGCCGGCGCTGATGAAACTGCGGGAAAAGTATCGGTCCGAGCAGCCGCTGGCCGGCGCTCACATCATGGGCTGTATCCACATGACGGTGCAGACCGCCGTGCTGATCGAAACTCTGGTAGAGCTGGGAGCGACGGTTCGCTGGTCATCCTGCAACATCTTCTCTACCCAGGATCACGCTGCATCAGCCATCGCCGCAAAAGGCATCCCTGTCTTTGCCTGGAAAGGTGAGACGGATGACGAATACGAGTGGTGCCTGGAGCGCACCGTCGGTGCCGACGTCGATAACTGGCAGCCGAATATGATTCTGGACGATGGCGGCGATCTGACCGCCCTGCTCCATGAAAAATATCCGCACATCCTCGACAAGTGCCACGGCGTGACTGAAGAGACCACCACCGGTGTGCATCGTCTTCAGGAAATGCTGCGTGATGGCACCCTGAAAATCCCCGCAATCAACGTCAACGATGCGGTGACCAAGTCCAAGAACGACAACAAGTACGGTTGCCGTCACAGCCTCAACGACGCCATCAAGCGTGGTGTCGACCACCTGATGTCGGGCAAGAAGGCCCTGGTCATTGGTTACGGTGATGTGGGTAAGGGCTCAGCCGCCTCCCTGCGTCAGGAAGGCATGATCGTGAAAGTGACCGAAGCCGATCCCATCTGCGCCATGCAGGCGTGCATGGACGGCTATGAAGTCGTCTCGCCCTATCTCAACGGCGTCAACACCGGCACCGAACAGGGTGTTGATAAAGCACTGCTGGCCACCACCGATCTGCTGGTGACCACCACAGGTAACGTGAATGTCTGCGACTCCAATATGCTCAAGGCCCTCAAGCCTGGTGCGGTGGTCTGCAACATCGGTCATTTCGATAACGAGATCGACACGGCCTTCCTGCGCAAGAACTATGAATGGGAAGAAGTGAAGCCGCAGGTTCACCTGGTGCACCGCGACAAGTCCCAGAAAGACTATCTGATCCTTCTCTCTGAAGGCCGCTTGGTCAATCTGGGTAACGCCACCGGCCACCCGTCGCGCATCATGGACGGCTCGTTTGCCAACCAGGTGCTGGCGCAGATGTACCTGTTCGAGCGCAAGTTCGCCGATCTGCCGCAAGATGCCAAGCCCAAGGGCGTTTACGTACAGGTGCTGCCCAAGCAACTGGACGAGGAAGTGGCGCGTGCCATGGTTGAAGGCTTTGGTGGCACCATCACCAAACTGACCCCGGATCAGGCCAAGTACATTGGCGTTCCGGTGGAAGGCCCGTACAAGCCAGACAGCTACAAGTACTGATTTTCAAGCGGAATTACACCGATGCAATCGCAACAGCAATACCCGAAACGCTTCAGCTTTGAGTTTTTCCCGCCCAAGACAGATCAGGGCTGGGAGAAGCTTCAGGGTGTCAGGAACGAGCTGGCCGAGCTGGATCCGGCCTTCTTTTCCGTGACCTTCGGTGCCGGGGGTTCAACCCGGGACCGGACCATCAACACGGTTCTGAAGCTCAACCAGATGGGCATCCCCACAGCGCCCCATCTGTCCTGCGTCGGTGGAACCCGCGATGAAATCTCGGAGCTACTGGATACCTACAAATCGCAGGGCGTGAATCGTATCGTTGCCCTGCGCGGCGACTTGCCGTCGGGTATGGGCGGCACGGCCGGCGAATTGCGCTACGCCAATGAGCTGGTCGCGTTCATTCGCGAGCACAGCGGTGATGCGTTTGAAATTGAGGTCGCCGCTTACCCGGAGTTCCATCCTCAGGCCCGTAGCGCTGAAGAGGACCTCAATAACTTCCGACGCAAAGTCGAAGCCGGCGCCAACAGCGCCATCACGCAGTACTTCTTCAATGCCGACAGTTATCTGTACTTCATTGATCGGCTGGAGCAGCTCGGCGTCGATATTCCAGTCGTTCCAGGGATCATGCCCATCGTGAATTACGCCAGCCTGGTGCGATTTTCCGAAATGTGTGGTGCGGAGATTCCTCGCTGGATTCGTAAACAACTGGACGCCTACGGAGACGACAGCGCGAGTATTCGCCAATTTGGCGAAGAAGTCGTGTCGCGCATGTGCGAAAAGCTTCTGCAGGCGGGTGCTCCGGGCCTCCACTTCTACACACTCAATCAGGCAGACGCCAGCAAGGCAATCTGGCAGAATCTGAACCTCTAAACGGTCTTTTAAGACCCCCGAAAACCGGAGTTGCCCGCGGGGCGCTCCGGTTTTTTGGTTCCGGGCCGCTTGCCGCCCCACCATCCGCTGTGATGATCGCCACCCATAACACTGATAGAGGAAAAACCGCCATGCCAGTAGTCACCTCCACAATCACCGACGGCATCGCGTTCATCAAGCTCGACGACGGCAAAAAGAACGCCGTATCGCCCACCCTTATCCGCGAATTGCATCAGGCACTCGATGAAGCTGAGGCAAGCAACGCCACCGTAGTGATTACCGGCCAACCCGGCATTCTCAGCGCCGGCTTTGACCTGAACATCATGCGCAAGGGCAACCTGGAATCGCTGGATCTGGTCAATGAGGGCTTTGCCCTGACCGAGCGCCTGCTGTCTTATCCGATGCCGGTCATCATGGCCTGTGCTGGGCATGCTGTGGCCATGGGGGCGTTTCTGTTGCTGGCCGCAGACTATCGCATTGGCATCAAGGGAGATTTCAAGATCGCGCTCAATGAAGTGCGGATTGGCATGACGGTCCCCTATGCGGGACTGACGCTCTGCAAACACCGCCTTACCGCCAAAGGCACCACCCGCACGGCCATCCTCGGTCAGACCCTGTCACCAGACAAAGCGGCGGCGCTTGGATTCTTCGATGAACTGGTAACCGCTGAAACACTTGAGGAAACCACCCGCTCAGTCGCCCAGGACCTGGCAACCGTCGATCCCGAAGCTCATCGCAACACCAAGCTCAGAGTTCGGAGGGAACTGCTGATCGCCATGAAGGTGGCGCGGCAACTGGACCGGGCTGATTTCGTTGGAAAAGGTCTCATTCGAGAAGCCAGGAAGCGCATCGGCTAGCCACCGTCGCATTCTGCGAGCGCCACAAACAGTAATCTGGGAATGATCGATCTCCGTCGATAATCGGCGAAGATCGGCACAATTTCGCTCATTTTCGCCGAAATTTTACTTCTGGCTCAGTCTACGCCCAGTTGCCTGAGGTTTACTACGCTCGCGCCCGCCGAGGATCCAGCCTTTACGGCGAAAAATCATCAGCACGGCGATCGCCGAACCCGCCATTAGCGCCAGCGCGTAGGGGTAGCCGAAATGCCAGCCCAGCTCGGGCAGATTCCACGGGGACTCGGTGTTGAAGTTCATGCCATACACCCCGGCGATGAAGGTCATCGGAATGAAAACCGTCGAAATCATGGTGAGCACTTTCATGATTTCGTTCATCCGGTTTGATAGCGACGACAGCTGCAGATCCACGAGTCCCTGGGCCACTTCCCGGTAAACCTCGACCATGTCCAGCAACTGGAAAGCATGATCGGCGCAGTCACGGAAAAACGGCAGCAGTGACTCATCAATCAGTAGCGTATCGTCTCGGAGCATGGCCCCGATCGCTTCGCGCAACGGCCAGATAGCATGGCGGAATCCAATCAGGTCGCGCTTGATGCGATGAATCTCACGCACGGTTGAGCGATCCTGGGGCACGTCGAGAATCTGCTCTTCCAGGTCTTCAGCGGCGTCGCCGTACTGCTCTAGCGCGGGGAAGAAGGCATCAATTACCGCATCCATAAGCGCATAGAACAGATAGCCGCTGCCTGAGCGGATTCTCCCCTTCCCTGAACTGAGCCGCCGACGAACCATATCGAGGCAGTCCTTCTCGGATTCCCGAACCGTCAGTACAAAGTGCTCGCCGAGCACCAGCGTCATCTGGTCAAAGCCATCGTCAGCTTCAGGATCAGGCATCTGCAGCACCATGATGACCTGCTGATCGGCCACCTCAGCATGGGGCCGCTGCCCCAGATGAAACAGATCCGCAATCGCCAGATCAGACAACCCCAGTGAGCGGGCAACCTGACTGATGGCCGACGTGTCGGCCAGCCCCTGGATATCCACCCAACGCAGTGCTTCCTCCGCCGCTTCATGAAAACCATCGAGCACCTGATGCTGCCCAGCAGTGTACCGATGGGTACGGATCTGGGTCGGCGAGGCGTCAGAGGGTGCCAATATCGTCATCGGAGAGGATCCGACTTCCATTGGCCGGCTCTTGCGCGGCATGATTTTACGTCTCTGGTTTTTCTTCACGTGACCGCCTTTAGGAAACATCACTGCTGCAGGAAGTTATGCCGACAAACGGGCAGTTCGCAAGGCCATTATGATCGCGTCCCCCGGTGACCCGAGCTGTGACCGGTTTTTAGACCAGGTGCCATGCATTCGTCGCATATTGCTGTCAGAATCAGCGCCCTGTCGCTGCATATGAAAATAATGTCATTGCATCACCCTCCCTTGCGGGAGATATCATTGCCCACCAGGGTGTTAACAGCGGCCAGAAGCGGACTCATCCGCTTGCCGCACGCTTCAGAGGCGATCCCGGAAGACCGCCGGGATTGATGAATCGCTCCCCTCTGGCTTAAGGAGTCTGTATTGCGCATTGCCGACGTTACCCTCTTTTATGCCCCGAACAGCGGCGGCGTAAAAACCTATCTGGAGGCCAAGCGATCACGAATTCAACGTCTGCAGGGCGCTGAGCATTACCTGATCATACCCGGTCGATCATCCAGCAAACGGGACAATGTGGTGACCATCGCAGCGCCACCGATGCCTTTTTCCGAGGACTATCGTTTCCCAATACGCACCGGGGCCTGGGTGCGAGCTCTCAGGCGCCTGAATCCGGACATTATTGAGGCGGCCGATCCGTACGTGCCCGGGTGGGCGGTTCAGTCTGCTGCTCGCAAACTGGATATCCCCGCCATCGCGTTCTATCACTCAGATCTGATGAGACTGGTTGGTCAAAGGCTGGGGCGACTCTCCGAGTATCCGGTGGCCAGTTACGTACGCCGGTTCTATCGCAGTTTTGACCGGGTGCTGGCACCCAGCCAGGTGATGGCAGACACGCTGCTGCGCTGCGGCCTTAACAACGTGCACGTGCAGCCTCTTGGCGTTGATCTTGCCATGTTCAATCCTGAGAAGCGCGATCCCGGCCTGAGGGCGAAAATGGGTATTCCCGAGGACCGGAAGCTATTGATTTTCGCGGGCCGCAACGCCTGGGAAAAGCGGATACCTTTGCTTCTGGAGACAATGCGTCATCTGGGCTCAAGCTACCATCTGCTGCTGATCGGCGCGATGATGCCGAAAGAAGTTCCTGACAATGTTTCAGTGATTGATCACTTCACGCCAGCCGCCGAACTGTCTAAATGGATGGCCAGTGCGGACGCGCTGATTCACGGCGGCGATCTTGAAACCTTTGGACTGATCGCCCTCGAAGCCATGGCCTCAGGCATTCCCGTGGTGGGCGTCAAGGCCGGCGCTCTGGCCGAGATCGTTCCGGAACATTGCGGCGTACTGGGCGAGCCCAACAATCCGGCCTCTTTGGCCGATGCTGTAAGAAGCCTGTTTACCGCCGATCCGGCAGCACTGGGACGTCAGGCGCGACGTCATGTAGAACAGCGCTACGGCTGGGATGCGGTTGTCGATAGCCTGCTCGGGCATTACCGGGCCGTTCTCAAGCCTGGCCCGTCGCTTGCGTGGCAGATCGCTAATCAGCAGACCCGGTAATTTCTATGAGAGCCATTCTTTCCCTCCACGACGTGTCTCCCCACAGCTGGGAAATCTATCAGCCGTTTATAGAGCGGGTGACGTCCTGTGGGGACATTTCGCTCACGCTCCTCGTCGTGCCGGACTTCCACCGGATGGGACGTATGGACCGCTACCCGGACTTCTGTCGAGCAATGGACGCCCATGTTCGGCGCGGGGATGAGCTGGTGCTTCATGGTTACTATCACGAAGACACCGCAGCCAGACCAAGAACGCCCGGCCAGTGGTGGAAGCGGCGGATTGCAACGGTTGAGGGCGAATTCAGTACATTGACGGAGTCGGCTGCCCAGGAGCAGATTGAGCGCGGCCTGACGCTTTTCGATAAGTTCGGATGGCCCGTGGATGGCTTTGTGGCACCGGGCTGGCAGACCAGCTCGGGGGCCCGCGCAGCGCTGTCCAAAAGCTCGTTTTTCTATACTGGAGACCGCACCCACCTTTACCGCCTGCCAGACTGGAACGCGCTTGAGGTGCCTACCCTGGTGTGGTCTGCGCGAACCGCCGCCCGGCGGATCGCCTCACGCGCTGTTAACGAATGGCACAAAAAGCACTTCTCGAGGGCCGAGATGGTGCGTTACGTCGTGCACCCGGGCGATCTTGCTCACGAAGATTCCTTCCGTTTCTGGCTCCAGTGCGTGCGATCTGAAGCCAGCCATCGGCGTTTCGTAACGAAGCTCCAAGCGATCAACGAACTTGCCCAGCCGGTGGTCATGCCCAGCGGTGACGGACACCGCAGCCCCGAAAGCACGGTCAGCGCCAGTCAGTAGGAAGCCTCTCATTAACTCAGGAGTTCGGTTTGGTGGTTGATTTTGCACGCCTGCCAGGACGGCTGCTGGCTGGTCCAGCTCTCTCCGTCAGCGCGTAGTCGGCAAAGCGTCCCCGGTAGGGTTTGGCAATCGGCGTCGCCAGGTCGCCATGTTTGCTGGTGCGAACACCCATTCCAACCAGCGCTTCGGCCAGTTTGACCGCAGCACTGACGCCATCGATCACTGGTATACCCAGTTCTTCTTCAAGCTTCTTGACAATATCCGCCATGCCCGCGCATCCGAGGACGACTGCGCCGGCCCCGTCTTCATCACGCGCCCTTTTGCATTCTTCCAGTATCAGGGGGAAAGCGCCCGACTCCGGGTTTTCCAGCTCCAGAACCGCGACGTCACAAGCCCTGACTCTGACGCAGTGATGTGACATCCCATACCGCTGCACTAAATGCTCAGCGATGATTTTGGTGCGGCTTAAAGTCGTCACGATTGAAAAACGAGTCGCGATGAAGCTGGCCACGTGCATGGCTGCCTCGGCAATTCCCAGAACCGGCCCTCGCGCGATTTCACGGGCGGCCAGAAGCCCTGGGTCTCCAAAGCAGGCGATCACATAGGCGTCGACCCCTTCCTTTTCACCCAGGCGTACATCCTCCAACAGAGCCATGGCACTGACCACTTCATCGTAGTGACTCTCGATGGAGACCGGACCACAGTCGGGATTGATGGCGACAATGTCCGTTCCGGGCGAGGCCACGTTCCGGGCAGCCGCACCAATGATCCGGGTCATCGATGCCGTGGTATTGGGGTTAATGACCATTATTTTCACTAATACCTCCAGAGCAGAGTCGGGCGGAAAAACACACTCGAACGGTCGAACCTGATCATGCACGCAGCAGCTTTTACGCCAGTTATGGCCATTAAACTGAGGTAACTCTGAAAAAATTGCTAGCCTCTGTGCGAGCTAGCGGGGCTCGCTGGAGAAAAATTGGAACAGATGTGTTCACTTTTCGTGGATATTCTGGCCGACTGAGCAGCAAGCTGATTGCTTTTTAAGCATTTTTGCGGGGGACAAGGATGGAAGAGCGGGAGAGTTATTTGAAGAGTTATCTGGAGAGTGATGGCAGCCATCCGATATTGGTTCGAACAAATCGAAAATGGGAGCAGACGGAGACTGGCCGACAGCTGTTGCGACCGATGCCGCTGGAAGTGAATTGCACCCGGCAGCAACGAACGCGCTTGTCGATAATTCTGAATCTGATCAGTTGGTGAAGCCGAGCAGTTTCTCGGCCGCACGGTATTCGGCCTCGATCTTCGCGGCCGCGTCCTTGATCAGAAAGGCGGTGACGGCGTCGCCGAGCATGGGGATATCGCAGCCAACGTCGAGGACAATTTCGTTAGTCGTGTCGGTTTCGGTGCCCGTTAAGCGCATGCTGCCTTTGATTTTGGCGGGAATATTCTCGATGTGGACCCGAAACTCGCAGTGCCACTCCGCATCATCCTTGCGGAACCAGTGTTCTTCCTGACGAACCCGGTTCCAGGTGCGGTGAAAGCCCGACAACGCAGGAGGAACTTCAGCCGTTGCAACCATGTCGCGCTCGACGACCAGCTTCCCCGACTCGTCTTCAAGAGTGCGGGTACGCAGGGAAACGTTACGGGCTCCGACCTGCTCATTGCGGGCAAGAATGTGATTCCTGTCAAAGAAAGCTTCAATGGTCTGGCTTACCCCGATTGGGTAGGCATGTGTCAGTTCAAGTTCCATGGTGCTCTCTTAGCCTCCGCCTCCGCGTGCTCTGCGCTTGTTCTGTCGCCGCACAGCGGCAGTCACCCCTACTGAGACAGACAGGCAACCGCCGCATGGTGGCCAGATTCTCAAGCCAAAGAGTCGCCGCGACATTGGCTAATGACACAAGCTCTGCGAGGCGAATGGGTCATCCCTCCAGATTTCAGGACAAATCAGACAGCCCCGGACGTGAACACGACGGCGGCTACCCAGTATGATGGCCAGCGAAACCTGTGCCCGGCCCGGAATCCGGCCAGAGACGAACTGTGATGTCAGTCAGTGGAGATGAGTGCATGCGCAATGAGGATATCGTGAGACGGGATCTGGCTTCTGTATGGCACCCGTGCACCCAGATGAAAGACCACGAGACTCTGCCACTCATTCCAATCCGCCGTGGTAAAGGCGTCTGGCTTGAAGACTTTGAAGGCAATCGTTATATCGATGCGGTCAGCTCCTGGTGGGTCAACCTGTTCGGCCATGCCAATCCCCGCATCAACCAGGCCATTACCGATCAGATTGGCGAACTGGAGCATGTGATTCTGGCGGGATTCAGCCACGAGCCGGTAGTTCGTCTGTCGGAGCGACTGATTGAGGTAACGCCGCCAGGACTCGACAAGTGCTTCTACGCGGATAACGGCTCATCAGCCATCGAAGCAGCGCTGAAAATGAGCTACCACTACTGGAAAAACTGTGGTCGGCCAAAAAAGAAGAATTTCGTCAACCTCAGCAACAGCTACCACGGAGAGACGCTTGGCGCCCTGGCACTGGGAGATGTGTCTTTGTACAAGGACACCTATCAGCCTCTGCTGATGGAGGTCATCACGGCGCCTTCGCCGGATGCCTACCTGCGTGAACCCGGAGAAACGCCTGCTGACTACGCCCTGCGCCAGTTTGCCGAAATGGAGCGGATACTGGCGCAGCGCCATGATGAAATTTGTGCCGTCGTGGTCGAACCACTGATTCAGTGCGCCGGCAGCATGCGCATGCACGACCCGGTCTACCTGAGCAAACTGCGCGAAGCCTGCGACCGCTACGGCGTCCACCTCATCGCCGACGAGATTGCGGTGGGTTTTGGTCGCACGGGGACTCTGTTTGCCTGCGAACAGGCCGATATTTCTCCCGATTTCATGTGCCTGTCCAAAGGACTGACTGCCGGCTATCTTCCCTTGTCCGTGGTGCTGACCAGTAATCAGGTTTACAACGCGTTTTACGACGATTACCAGACGCTCAGAGCCTTCCTCCATTCCCATAGCTATACCGGCAACCCTATCGGTTGTGCGGTGGCGCTGGCGACACTGGACATCTTCAGGGACGACAAGGTCATTGAGCGCAATCGCCATCTGAGTCGATGCATGGCGGAATCCGTTGCCCATCTGACGGACCACCCCAATGTCGGCGATATCCGCCAGCACGGCATGACACTGGCAATCGAGATGGTCAAGGACCGTAAGACCAGGGAACCCTTTGACTGGCGTGAGCGGCGCGGCCTGCGCGTCTACCAGCACTCTCTAACCCGGGAAGCGCTGCTGCGGCCTCTGGGTAATGTGGTTTACTTCATGCCGCCATATGTCATCAGTGAACACCAGATTCAGCACCTGGCGACTGTCGCGACGGAAGGCATAAACCTGGCAGTGAAGGACTGAGGCCATGCGCATACCCAGAATTTATACCGAACAGACGCTTGAGCCGGGCCAGTCGATTGAGCTGGAGACCGCTGCCGCCACCCATCTGGCCCGGGTGCTGCGGGCACAGCCCGGGCAACCCGTCGAGCTGTTCAATGGTGACGGCAATAATTACGCCGCTGAACTCACAGAAGTAGGCAGGCGACAGGTGAGCTTGCGTGTTATCTCCCGCGCGGCTAATCCGACCGAATCCCCGCTTGCCCTCACCCTGGCTCAGGTCATTTCCAAAGGCGAACGAATGGATCTGGTGGTCCAGAAAAGCACCGAGCTGGGCGTGCGAAGAATCATTCCGCTCACCAGCGAACGTTGCGATGTGCGTTTGAGCAGCGAACGTGAAGACAAGCGCATCCGGCGCTGGCAGAGCATTGCTCAGGGAGCGGCTGAACAATGCGGCCGGTCTGTGGTGCCTCAGATTGACGAGGTGATCCGACTGCAGGACTGGCTGACAGCAACCCGGGACTTCGACGAGCAAACGCTGCGCCTGGTGCTCCATCACCGCAACACCACCTCGCTGGGAGACTATTCACGTCCCTCTGGGGTGGTGTTACTGGTCGGACCGGAGGGCGGCTTATCGGAACAGGAGATCGAGGCGGCACACCAGGCCGGCTTCGGTGCGGTTGCATTCGGGCCGCGAGTTCTCCGAACCGAAACCGCGCCGCTAACCGGACTATCGCTGTGCCAGTATCTTTGGGGAGATTTTGGCGGCGCATCCAGCTCAGATCCAGTTCAGAGCCCCAAGCGCGCTCAATAAGGCAATAAACGACATTTTTAGAATCAGGTACAAGATTCGCCCCATATGGTCCTCGGAGCCATTGACATCATCTGGACCCGACAACAATATGCACCCTGCAAAAAGTCGGCGCTTTTTCGTTCCGGCCATGATTCAGCGACAAACCGAGTTTAGCGATGACCGAACTGCTCTCCAATCCGAACCTCTGGCAATACCTGAGCATTCCGGTAATCGCGGCGCTGATCGGCTGGGGCACGAATTGGCTCGCTATCCAGATGACGTTCTATCCGCTTGAGTTCTTCGGTAAGCCGCCGCTTCTCGGCTGGCAAGGCATCATCCCGTCTAAAGCGGAGAAGATGGCCAGCATCAGCGTTGACGCGACTATCTCTAAAATCGGCACTGTTCAGGAAATCTTCGAACAGATTGATCCCAAAGCGCTGGCCGCTCATATCCTCGAACAGGTCTTGCCCCGCACCGAAGACTACGTTGATGAGATGATGCTGCAGGAGTACCCGACATTCTGGGAGAACCTGCCGGTCTCCGGTCGGGCATTAGTGTATGACCGGGTCCGTCGCTCGATTCCACAACTTGTCGATAATATGGTCGACGACGTGTCCGACAACATCGACGGTCTGCTCGACATCAAGCAACTGGTTATCAACAAGCTGGTCACAGAAAAGCGTCTTCTCAACCGTATTTTTCTGGAATGCGGCGAAGTGGAGTTTCGGTTTATCGTCAACTCCGGCCTGTATTTCGGCTTTCTGTTCGGGTTGGTACAGATGGCGGTGTGGTATTTCTATCCTCAATGGTGGGTGCTGCCATTCTTCGGTCTGCTGGTGGGATATGCCACCAACTGGATCGCCCTGAACGTAATTTTTCGTCCGCTCCACGAAAAGAAAATCGGGCCGTTCAGTCTCCAGGGTCTGTTTCTGAAGCGTCAGTCCGAAGTCGCCGAAGCCTTCTGTCATATCGTCACCCATGAAATTCTCACGGTTGGCAATATCGTTCAGGCCATCCTTCACGGTAAAAACGGACCGCGTGCCCGCAACCTTGTACGCAAGCACATCAAGCCGCTGGTCGATCAAACCGCGGGTATGAGCAAAGCGTTTACCCAGATGGCTTTCGGCCCGACAGGTTTCGCTCAGCTCAAGCGTCAGGTCGGAGAAAAAGCACTCGAGATATCTAACAGCTCTTTCAATAGCCCCGTGTTTGAGAAAGACCGCGCGCAGGCCGTTGAGAAAATCATGGTGGAGCGCATGGTCGCACTCTCTTCAGAAGAGTTTCAGGATCTGCTCCGGCCCTGCTTCCAGGAAGACGAAATCAAACTGATTCTGGTCGGCGCATTCCTCGGTATGCTTGCCGGCGCCGCCCAGTTGTTCCTCGTTTTCGGTCACACCTTATAGTCTCTTAGTCGCTGTTTCGTCTGGCGCCACGAAGATTTCCTGGCGCACGTCCCCTTTGATACTCCTGAATCCTCCGGCTTTCTGCAGCTTCTGTAATTCTATCTATACTCAAATCTGTTCAATCGGTTTTTTTACGAAGCCATATACGAAGCTCTAGAGTAACGGACACTCAGAATGCTCGGATTCCTTTCCCGACCGCCCAGCGAATCGGCAAGCGATTCAGATTCCGATCAACCGAAGCAGCAATCTCAGGACAATGCCGCAGCAGGCTCCTGCGTGGCGGAAAACCAAGCCGTACAGGCCACCGATCTTCTGGACGAGCGACTGTTTTGCTGGTTGCTGGATACGACGCCCGCCAGCCTGCTAAACGGTAGTCTTGCAGTCCCGGACGGCTTTCTGGAGAAACTGGAACTTCGGCTCAGGACCCTAAGCCTGGATAACCTGCCACGAGTGTCCTCAAATCTGCCGGAACTGAACCGGGCGCTGGACGAAGATCGGATCAAGCGGGCATCCGTCTGCGATCTCATTCTGAAAGACCCCGATCTCGCGACCCAACTGCTTCAGGTGGCCAACAGCCCGATGTTCAGACCATCGGAGAAGACGGTAGAAACCGTCGATCAGGCGGTTTTTCTGTTGGGTACCATAGGTCTCAAGCGGGTTATATCAACAGCCATGATGCGACCAGCGATGGCCGCCAGGAGCAATGAGGAGGCCGAGTTCGTCAAGCGGATCTGGACGTGGGCGCTGACCTGTGGATGGGCTTCGGAACTGGTCGGACAGGAAGTCCGGGACCGAGGGAGCGAGTTTTTTCTGCCCGGCTTGCTTCCCGGGCTGTCTTATCTCTTGATCCGCAGAGGTCTCCTTTCTCTGTGGAAGGAAGCCGTGAGCGACGAAGAGCCTCCTAGCGCACGGCTCCAGCAGGTAATCATCAAGCGCTATGTCGCCGACATGAATGAAGCCATCGCTCGCCGCTGGTCCCTGCCACCCGACCTGATTCTGCATCTCAGAAACATTGGAGAGCACGGCTCCGCCCTGCGCGAAAGCCCCATCTATTGTGGTGTTGTCCTCGCCACCCGCGAAACGCTCCTTCACAGCGCCCAGCGAAATCTCCCGGAAGAAGACCTCAGAGAACTCCTGCCTCTGGATGCCATGACATTCGATCAGGTCCGTCGCCAGTTAGCGACCATGCTCAAGAACCGTTGAGCTTTCCTTTACCCTTTAGCTCCTGGCCTCTGAGCCATGGCGGGGAACCCTTGTAGCTTTTTCTGGCAATGAAGCATCGCCCCTTAGCAGTTCTGCCAGAGTGGGATCTTCATTGGGCAGGCGCGGCTGCATCATCGCCTCCGGTATGTTGGAAGGCAGGCGAATGCACAGAGAGTCCTCGTCTTTGCGGATCTGCTTGAGGATGTCACTGAGCCGGATCAGGTCGAGCGAGCGAGCCGGCACCAGTAAGTCGCCTTTTTCGCCCGCCAGGGTCAGCAGCCCGCTACGCAGCAGTTTGTCACTCACCCGGCGCGTCAGATGACCGGGAACCCGCATCCTGCGCTCCAGCTCTTCCTGCTGAGGCGCGGCCTCTCCCTGATCGAAGGGCAGCGCAACGTTCCACATGATCGTAAGCGCAATTCGCTCCTCCAGCTCCGGTGAGAGGTGCGCATTAGAGCTCTTGGCCAGCGCAGAAGGGTTCTGGAGGTAGAAGCTGATGCTTGAGCCAAGCAACAGAATCATCCAGTTCAGGTAGACCCAGATCAGCAGACTGATGCCGATCGCAAAGCTGGAGTAGATAGCCGCATACTTGGTTGAATCAGCGACAAATGAGGCGAAAAGCAGGCTGCCAGCCTGCCAGGAAATCCCGGCAATAAGCCCGCCGATAAAGGCATAACCGATCTTTACCCGGGTATTGGGCATGAAGGTATAGACGAACGTAAATGCGCCAACGACCAGGAAGAATGGAACCAAACGGCTCAGAATGACGATGATTGAGCCGATAGGCTCGATGGTCATCAGTTCCTGCACAAAGTCGGAGGAGAAAACGGTCGCCGTCATACCCACTGCCGAAACCATAAGCAGTGGTCCGACCATGATCACGCTAAGATAGTTGCTAAACCTTTGAGCTAGAGAGCGCATGTCGGGCACTCGCCAGATCATATTGAACGAACGCTCGATTTTCTGGACCAGTCCGACCACCGTGTAGACCAGCAGGCCAAGACCCACCGAGCCCAGAACACCAACCTTCATGTTGTCCACAAAGCTCAGGGTCTGCTCAGCGAGCTCCATCCCCTCGGGGCCCAGCGGCTCGAAAAACTGGTAGAGAAATGGCTCCATTCGCTGGTGCACATCAAGCGCCTTAAGCACGGAGAAGCTCAAGGCCAACAGCGGCACGATACTCAGCAGCGTGGTGTACACCAGGCTCATGGCATGCAGGGTCAGTTGTCCGTTGACGATGTCGCGAACCAGAGCGTAAATCACTCGACCGGTATGGTAGAGCCAACGCCACGGCCAGGAACTTGGCGGGTTCGGATTGGCCAGCAGCCACTGCTCGACCTTCGAATACTGCTCTTTCAAGTCCATATGAGCTGAAGCTCTCCCTCACCAGACATCCACTGGCCTTACGACGGCCCTGAAGGATATCTAGAAAATGATTGAACGAATTAGCGTTTCGGTTTGATCCGACCTCACCGCCTGGTAGCGCTGAAAAAACTCTAATCGCCCTATGAACACCTTCTGGATACGACCCGGGGACCGTATCCGACTGCCCGATCAGGAACGTTCTTTTCGAGCCTGCCGCAGATTGTTCGCTGTGATATCAACAATTCGCTGGCGCGCCTCTCGACTAGCCCAAGCAGAATGGGGCGTGAGGATCAGGTTGGGAATCCCCTCTTCGAGCAATGGATTGCCCGAACGCGGCGGCTCGTTGGTCAGAACATCAAATCCTGCTCCGCCCAGACGCCCCTGGCAAAGGGCGTCTGCCAGCGCCTGCTCGTTGACCAGCCCGCCGCGACTTGTATTGATCAACAATGCATGCGACTGCATTTTCGCCAGTTCCTCGGCCCCGATTAAATTCCGGGTTTCGTCAGTCAAAAGACAGTGCAACGACAGCACATCCACTACCGGCAACAGTTCCTCGAGGGGCAGACGCTGGTAGCCTTGAACCACATCGGCTGGCTGGCCGGGGCGGGCGGCCACCAGCACCTTCATACCGATACCTTCCGCCATTCGAGCAACACCCTGCCCCAGATCGCCAAATCCTACGATGCCGAGGGTGCGACCCTCCAGCTCCATAATGGGGTGATCCATCAGGCAGAACAGTTCGCTTCGCGCCCAGCGGCCTGTCTGAACATCGCGGTGATAGTCGATCAGTCGGGTGGCCAGGGCAAGCATCAAGGCGATCGTGTGCTGGGCAACCGTAGCCCGACCGTAATTGGTGACGTTCAGGACCTGTACCGACGCTTCGCGGGCCGCCGTCTGATCGATGTTGTTGAGCCCCGTCGCCACGACAGCGATAGTGCGAAGCTCAGGTGCTCCACTGATAATAGCCTTGTCCAGCACGACCTTGTTGGTAATGACGGTATCGAAACCTTTGATTCTTTCGCGCACCTGATCCGGTCGCGTAGCGTCGAAACAGACCAACTCATCGACAGCATCCCGCATCGGGCTCAGATCGACATCCTCACCCAGCGTACTACTGTCGAGAAAAACGGCTCTCATTTTCGCTTATCTCCGGAAGTGTGGCATGGATCACCAATACTGGCACAGGCGCTGGGCCAATGGCGAAACCGGATTTCATAAGGGTAAGGTGAATGGTTCCCGGGACCAGCCTTCAGCGTTGACGACGAAGGAATTTTGGCGCTTTATAGAAGTACATTCGACCCACAGCCAATGCTGCGAACGGTCAGCTGATGTGAATCAGCGTCTGAATTGAAGCGCTATTATCGGGGAATAGCCAGAGGCGGAAACATCGAAGGCTTGCGCAGCCCCTAAGCACGATCACTGGTTCACAGCGACTCTGGGAACCTGCCTCGCAGAATTCGTTAGCAAACAGCAGTAAATCGAAACCTTTTGTCAGAGCGATTGTCCCAACCATTGGGAAGGACTAAAGTCAAAGTAAGGCGCGCGGCCATGCCACAGAGCGACCGCGGTCAGGTGCGCCAGACTGCCAACCATTCATTGTCTCACTATTGTCAGAGCGGAGTTTTCCCACTAACGAACAACCATTCCGCGATTAAAGTCTTGTTACCAGCGAGGGCTATCTATGAGCATTCTGCAGCATTTCAAGAATCGCTACGAAGCAACCCAGGAAGAGGAATATTCCCTCGAGGAATTTCTGGCGATCTGCAAGGACGATCCATCCGCCTACGCAACTGCAGCCGAGCGAATGCTCATGGCCATCGGCGAACCCGAGGAAATCGACACCTCCCGGGACCCCCGCCTCTCTCGCATATTTTCCAACAAAGTCATTCGACGCTATCCCGAATTTCAGGAGTTCTACGGAATGGAGGAGGCGGTCGAAAATATCGTGTCCTTCTTCCGCCACGCCGCTCAGGGTCTAGAAGAGAGAAAACAGATTCTCTATCTGCTGGGACCCGTCGGCGGTGGTAAATCTTCGCTGGCTGAGAAGCTCAAGCAGCTGATGCAGAAGGTGCCCTTTTACGCGATCAAGGACTCTCCGGTGAACGAATCACCGCTAGGCCTGTTCGATCCGCTGGAAGACGGTGCCATTCTGGAAGAGGAATACGGCATACCGCAGCGCTATCTGCGTTCAATCATGTCCCCCTGGGCGGTCAAGCGCCTGCACGAATACGGCGGCGACATCAGCAAATTCCGGGTGGTCAAGCGCTACCCATCGGTGCTTGATCAGATCGCAGTCGCCAAAACCGAACCCGGTGACGATAACAACCAGGACATTTCTGCCTTGGTCGGCAAGGTCAACATCCGCATGCTCGAAGAGTTTTCGCAGGATGACGCTGATGCCTACAGCTTCAGTGGTGGTCTTAACAAGGCCAATCAGGGCCTGCTTGAATTCGTCGAAATGTTCAAAGCACCGATCAAAGTCCTGCACCCGCTGCTGACCGCGACTCAGGAAGGCAACTACAACACCACCGAGGGCATGGGCTCGGTCCCCTTCGATGGTGTGGTGCTGGCTCACTCCAACGAGTCTGAGTGGCAGACGTTCCGCAACAACAAGCACAACGAGGCGTTCCTTGACCGGGTGTATATCGTCAAGGTGCCCTACTGTCTGCGAGTCTCAGAAGAGATTGAAATCTATCAGAAGCTGCTCAAGCACAGCTCTCTGGCCGGGTCGCCCTGCGCGCCCGACACTCTGGACATGCTGTCCCAGTTCACGGTGCTGTCACGCATCAAAGAGCCTGAGAACTCCAGCATCTATTCAAAGATGCGGGTTTACGATGGCCAGAACATCAAGGACACCGACCCCAAGGCCAAATCCATTCAGGAGTATCGCGATGCGGCCGGAGTGAATGAGGGAATGGAGGGTCTGTCTACCCGCTTTGCGTTCAAGATTCTGTCCAAGGTGTTCAACTTCGACAACTCCGAAGTCGCGGCCAACCCGGTCCATCTCCTGTATGTGCTGGAGAAGCAGATCGAACAGGAACAGTACCCTGCTGAAACCCAGGATCGCTATCTGCGATTCATCAAGGAATTTCTGGCCCCTCACTACGTCGAGTTTATCGGCAAGGAAATTCAGACCGCGTATCTCGAAAGCTACAGCGAATACGGACAGAACCTGTTTGATCGCTATGTCACCTATGCCGATTTCTGGATTCAGGATCAGGAATACCGGGACCCGGATACAGGCGACATTCTCGACCGCGCCTCGATCAACGACGAACTGGAAAAGATCGAGAAGCCGGCGGGGATCTCCAATCCCAAGGACTTCCGCAACGAGGTGGTGAATTTCGTACTGCGCGCCAGAGCCAACAACCAGGGTCGTAATCCGTCCTGGCTGAGCTATGAAAAACTGCGCAGCGTGATTGAGAAAAAGATGTTTTCAAACACCGAAGATCTCCTGCCGGTCATCTCCTTCAACCCGAAGGCGAGCCAGGAAGATCAGAAAAAACATCGCCAGTTTGTCGAGCGGATGGTGGAGCGTGGCTACACAGAGAAGCAGGTACGGCTGCTGGCAGAGTGGTACCTGCGAGTCAGGAAGTCACACTGATTTCTGACCGCGAACCATCACTCTGACCGGAGAGTTGTTCTATGGGTAGTACCCACATTGTTGATCGCCGGTTGAACGGCAAGAACAAGAGTGCCGTCAACCGCGAGCGATTTCTGCGCCGCTACCGCCATCACATCAAGAAGGCGGTGGCGGAAGCTGTGCAGCGTCGCTCAATCACGGATATTGAGCGTGGCGAAAGCGTCAGCATTCCCACCCGCGATATCGAAGAACCCATTTTCCACCATGGTCGGGGCGGCAACCGGGAAATGGTGCATCCCGGCAATCAGGAGTTCATCGCCGGCGACACGCTGCCCAAGCCCGATGGCGGCGAGGGTGGCGGCAGCGGCGAAGGTCAGGCCAGCGCCGACGGCGAAGGCATGGATGAGTTCGCGTTCCAGATTACCCAGGAAGAATTCCTGGATTTCCTGTTCGACGATCTGGAGCTGCCCAATCTGGCTCGCAAGAAACTCAAAGACACCGAGTCCTTCAAGTATGTGCGTTCGGGATTCTCTACCCAGGGCGTCCCGGCCAAGCTGGATGTTGTCCGCTCGCTGCGCGGTGCTCACGCCCGTCGGCTGGGTCTGGCCGGTGCCCGCCGACGCAAGATTCGCGAGCTTGAAGAACAGCTGGCACAGCTGAGATCCGCTCCGGACGATCTTGATGAAGCCTTCAGCCATAAAGACCAGATTGAAGTTCTTGAGCAGGAAATCGCCAGCCTCAAGGCCAACATCCGCCGGATTCCGTTTATCGACGAAATCGATCTCCGGTATCGCCAGCACCTCAAACAGCCTCAGCCCGCCACCAGCGCTGTCATGTTTTGCCTGATGGACGTTTCAGGCTCGATGACGCAGGCTCACAAAGACATCGCCAAGCGATTTTTCATTCTTCTTTATCTGTTTTTGAAGAAGAACTACAAGAAAATCGACGTGGTCTTTATCCGTCACCACACCAGCGCAAAAGAAGTGGATGAGGAGGAGTTTTTCTACTCCCGCGAGACCGGTGGCACGATTGTATCCAGCGCCCTGAAGCTGATGCGCAGCATTATTGATGCCCGCTACTCACCTTCGGAATGGAACATATATGCGGCCCAGGCTTCCGATGGCGACAACTGGAATGATGACTCGCCACTATGCGGCAAGCTCCTGTCAGAGCAGATCATTCCTATGGTCCAGTACTACGCCTATGTGGAAATCACGCCCATGGATCATCAGATGCTCTGGTACGAGTACGAGAAGATCATGGCGGAGCATCCCAACTTTTTCGCCATGCAGCAGATCGCTGATCCCGGACAGATTTATCCGGTGTTCCGTCAGCTGTTTGAGAGGAAAGCGGCATGAACGAACCGATAGCCCAAGAACGTCAGCGCAAGCCCATCTCGACGACCTCCGAGTGGACTTTTGATCTCATCGCCGAGTATGACCAGGCCATCGGAGAGTGCGCCCGAGAATACCGCCTTGACACCTACCCCAATCAGATCGAGGTCATCAGTTCTGAGCAGATGATGGACGCCTACAGCTCCGTCGGTATGCCGGTCGGCTATCACCACTGGTCTTTCGGCAAGCAGTTCCTCAGCACCGCTCAGGGCTACCAGCGCGGCCAGATGGGTCTGGCCTACGAGATTGTGATCAACTCCAATCCCTGTATTGCCTATCTGATGGAAGAAAATACCCTGCCGATGCAGGCGCTGGTCATTGCTCACGCCTGCTACGGACACAATTCTTTCTTCAAGGGTAACTACCTCTTCCAGACCTGGACCGATGCCAGCGCCATCATCGACTATCTGGTGTTTGCCCGTAACTACATCAGCCATTGCGAAGAGCGCTACGGTGTTGATGCGGTTGAAGAAATTCTGGACTCCTGCCACGCCCTGATGAATTACGGCGTTGATCGGTACAAACGCCCCTCGCCGATTTCAGCCGTAGAAGAACAGCGGCGCCAGCGCGACCGGGAGGAGTATTTACAGCGCCAGCTCAACGATCTCTGGCGGACCATTCCGATTAGCGAGTCAGACGAATCGAGGTCCGGCCGCAAGCGTCCGCGCTTCCCCGACGAGCCACAGGAAAACCTGCTGTATTTCTTTGAGAAGAATGCGCCCCTGCTGGAGCCCTGGCAGCGCGAAATCATCCGTATCGTTCGAAAGCTGGCTCAGTACTTTTATCCGCAGCGGCAGACCCAGGTCATGAACGAGGGTTGGGCCTCCTTCTGGCACTACACCCTGCTCAATCGCCTCTACGAGAAAGGGCTCGTCACTGACGGTTTCATGATGGAGTTTCTCCAGAGCCACACCGCGGTGATCTATCAGCCGCCCTTTAACAGCCGTTGGTACTCTGGCATCAACCCGTACACACTGGGCTTCTCCATCTACAGCGATATTCGCCGTATCTGCGAAAGCCCAACGGACGAAGATCGCTACTGGTTTCCGGACATCGCCGGCAAGGACTGGCTGGATACCCTGCATTTCGCCATGAATAACTTTAAGGACGAGAGTTTTATCCAGCAATTCCTGTCGCCCAAGGTGATGCGAGACCTGAAGCTGTTCGCCATCGCAGACGCCCAGGACGATGAGGTCTACCGCATTACGGCGATTCACGATGAGAACGGGTATCGGCGCGTGCGCGAACAGTTGGCTCGCCAATACAACCTCAGTTATCGCGAACCCGACATTCAGATATGGGATGTCGATGTGCGTGGCGACCGCTCACTGACCCTTCGCCACAACCAGATTGACCGTATTCCACTCGGGGATTCCGCCGATGAGGTGCTCAAGCATGTCCATCGGCTGTGGGGTTTCGACGTTCATCTGGAAAGCGTGAATGATCTGGGAGAACGGACCGTAAGGCACTGCCCGGAAAGGTTGGAGGAATAGTCGACGTCTTTACTTTTGGAAGCAGTTCCAAACAGGCATGCAAAAAAATAACCCTCGCTAGGAAGGTTATTTTTTTGGTTTTTGTCGGTAACAATCAGGCCGAACCGGGACTCTGACGCCAACCTCGCGAGAGTGGAATCGCCGGAATACTGACGACTCCCGTTCCCTTGAGAATAGACCAGGCAACGCTGAAGGCCGAGCTGCTGTCTGTGGCCATGTACCACTTGGTCTCGATACCCCGGTAGCGACTCTTGTGATAACTCAGCGCTTTGAACGCATAAAACCGGTTGCCATGCTCGAACAGGCCCTGTGCAATTCGTCTCAGAAGCGGACGGTCACCGTGTATGGGCTGAATGCTATACAGAGGCGCTATTCCGAGAGACAACTCATCAACACCCTCCTCTCGGAACTTCGACATGGCCGTGAGAATGACGTAGTCGAGCAGACCAGTGGGCGATTCGTCGGTGTCCTGACGCAGAATGTTGGCGGTATAACCTAAAACCTTGCCATCGCGATAGTAGGGATCGAAAAAGACGTAACCCAACATGCGGTCGCCGCGATAGGCGAAAAATTTTCGCACGCCCCACTCGTCGCCCAACACCGGCGGACGGGTGAGCAGCCGAAGTTCATGGGAACCCACGGCTTTATTGGAACGCCAGCTCAGGGAAATTTCATTGACTCGCGCGGCGCTCACCTCAGACCAGCTTTGCTCACGGACCACCACACCTTCCCGCTTACCCAGGTTAGAAGCATGCCGGAGCTGCTTCTTATCTTTGCCCGCTACGGAAAAGTCCTTCACTGGTACCTTAAATTCAGTACCGAATTCATTCACCTTCAAACCCAGATGCCTGAGATCGTCCGCCACCGGGCGATCAATCCCGACAAACATGTGCCGACCGGGTACCTGCCTGATGAACTCTTTGATCAGCCAGCGACGCCGCGATGGATCACAGACCGGGTTGGCAAACACAAAATTGAAACAGCCGGCGAGGCAGTTAATGGTGTAATAAGCGATAAATCCATCGTCTCCGGAGCCAAATCGCTTCACACCAGACTGAAGATTGAAGTAGGCACTGGATTGCGACCCATAGCGAGTCAGCAGCCGCTGACACTCGGTATCCGAGTCTAGTGGCCGCTCTGATTCACGGGTCACAGAAGGGGTAACGCAGGCTTCACGAGATAAAAGCGCAGACATGGGCTCAGATCGTTCCGTAACTGTTGTTTATTGTTGTATGGACGAACGAAACACCGACTCGGGTGTCCGCCAGGAACTGCTGCCGCTCTGTTTTTCTGCCTCTTTGCGAATGTTCTGCAAAGAACAAGATGGCGAAATCAAACAGCTGGGACTCAGGGAAAACGACAGGACTGAGCTCCACAAACAGGCAATTCCTTAGCCTCTGCACCTACGCTACCCCAATGGGCAACTGAAGGTGAAGCGGCGCCTCGCGGATTCATGACCGTGCGCACAAAACTGTCAAAACACGTCAACCGGCCTCGACAAGCGAAACACGCCATCTAGCGTCAGAGTCGATGCCGCCTGAATCATTCGCACACAAGACCTGCCTGGGGTCGCGCAGCCCAGAGAGGGCCTCAAGTAAACCGGCCCTTCTCAAAGTCGCATTACGGAAGGTCAGAAGACCTGATAGTACAGCGGCACATAAGCCACCAGCAGCAATGCCGTACCCATGACAATCAGCGGGAAAATAATCCTGAAGTTGCGTTGCCAGAAGGTGCCATGCAGGCTCTCCCAACTGGTCGGCGCCCCCACGATCTGACGGGTGAGCAGATGATTCAGCGCCACCGGCGGTGTCAGGTAACCCATCTCGAAGGCCAGTAGCGTCATAACCCAGAAATGGATTGGTTCGATACCATTTTGCATGGCGATCGGCGCAAGCGTCGCGTTGACCAGAATGGCAGCGCCATAGGGGTCCATGATCATGCCCACGAAGATCAGCATGCCCACCAGCAGAGTCACTGTTGTCAGGGCACTACTGAAGGTTTCCGGGAACAGTTCGAGCAGGCCTGAGCGTTCCACGAGACCGCCAGTGCTCACGGAAAGTGCCATCAGCATCAGCAGAGCCCCGATCAGCGCGGTCGATTCATCAGTAGCGCGTAGCGCAGAGGCACCGAAACCCTTCGGAGGGATTGCTCCGGAAAGATTGGTAGACGGATCCACTTCTTCCGGATCTCTGGATTTTTTGATCAGTCGCTCGTACGCCACGATCAGCAGCATGATCATGGGCAGAATCGCGGGGGCAGAAAACTCGTCCATGCCGCGGTTCAGCAGGATTTGCCATAGCAGAATCACGATGGCGAAGATGGCGATGTAGGGCAACACAGGCACCAGCGCCCGGAAGGTTCCCGGAATGGCTTCGCGCAGCGGCGCGATGGAGCCTTCCTGCTTGCCGCCGATCAGAAACACATACACGGTGTAGAGCGACAGCGTCACCAGCAGAACCTTCAGACCTGCATCAAACAGCTCATCGGTGGTCACTGAATTATTCAGGGTCGCGACGATGACCACCAACAGACAGGGTCGAAGCATCGTTCCCATGGAACCGGCGATAGCAGTAACCGCCAGCGACATCTGCTCTGAGGCTCCGGCCCGTCGCATCTCCCGATACAGCGCCATACCGGCTGCCAGGATAAAGATACCGGAGGCACCGCTATAGGCTGTTGGATAAGCGGTAAGCGCAAGGACAACAACGCCCAGCCATTTGGGCGGAAGCCGCCAGACTCGCACCACATTGAATATAAGCTGCGGCAGATGGGTTCTGGCCAGCAGCATGCCAACCCAGACATACAGGCCGATGTTCAGGAACAGCGTCGACATTTCGGCCAGCATGTTCAGATACACCGCAATGCCGTGATAGAAACCAAAGGCCGAGAACTGAATGAAGGTTGCGAAAGTCATCCAGCAGTACAACGGCACGCTGAGCAAAGCCCGCAAAGGCGTACCGCCGGCGGCGAGATTACTGGAGGGGCGGAACAGATTGAAGATGGAGACCGCCGTCAGGAACCCGAACCCGGCGACCCAGATGTTATGCATGAAAAGATGAGCTATCTCCATGCCGTTGGCCGCCGCCGCAAACTCCTGCTGGCGGTAAAGAAACGCTGACAGCAGCAGTATGCCGTTAGCCATCACCTGAGAGACCGAAGTAGCGAATTCATCCATTCGCGTCTCTACTGGCCGCAGGGCGATGTGCAGCCTGCGCATGGTGGCGGCCGCAGCGCAGAAAAGAAGCATTAAACCGAGCAGTACCCGGCGATTACCGGTCACCAGAGTCACGGCTTTGGACAATCCGACTTCCACCGAAGCGAAAAGACGGACCTTCCAGTCCACATCTTCCATCAGCCGGTTGTATTGATCCCAGTCCTGATCGCAATGAGACAGTCGCGCCTCAATGGAATCTCTCACTGAATCGCGGCTGACCTCTCCCCCGAAAACGTCTCCGAACACATCATCGTCAGCGGCGGTCTGACGCTTGGCCACCTCCCGGTCGACCAGAGACTCGATGTCCTGGATCGGTTCACAGGAAGGCTCCTGAATGTAATCAATCAAGCGAAGCTTGAAGTAATCAGGCCAGGTTTCGCCACCGATCTGTAGCAGGCGAGAATGGAGGGTTTCGCCGGTCGCGGCCAGGAGAGTCAATATAAGAATGGCCAGCATCGGAATGCTGGCCACATAGCGACTCACCTGCTGGGCGCGCGACGCGCCCACTTCAGCAGAGGTGTGTTGGCTGGACATTCATTATTCTACCGGGTTGGTGCATTCCGGACGGGAAGCATCTGAGCGACAGCGGATTTTACGCAGCAGCGTCAGCATTTCCGGATCGTAGTAGTTTTTCTCGTCGCGCAGCACCAGACGAGCCTCCTGCATGCGCTTCTCATAGCGAACCCGGTCTTCAGCGGGAATCTCAATCCACCATTTCTCAGGCACCTTTTCCTCTTCGGCGAAGATACGCGCCAGCATGGCGTCGAAGTTGGAGTAAAACGCCTCGCGGATCAGCTGGGCCAGCTCGTTCGGGAAGATGGACTCGTGACCAACCAGCTGCAGAGAGACGTAAGTCAGAGGCAGATCAATGATGCCACCGTTTGGACTCATGCCTTTATAGAGTTCCAGAACCTCGTAACCGGCCAGAGGCGCCGCAAGAACGTCGACAACACCATTGTTGAACATATTGGGAGCGTTGACGATGTCGGTAACCACCGGTGTGGCGCCGATGCCGGCAATCATTTCAGACTGAACCGGATCGTAGTCCAGAACCGCAACCCGCTTGCCGGCCGCCGCCTGCAGCGTATTGATAGAGCGGTCATTTACAAAGATATAAGCGGCTGTACCGCCGGCGATACCCATAATGACATAGCCGTTCTCAACCATTTTGTCGGCACTGCGTGGGTCGGCCAACAGTTTGTGAGCGAGACGCACCTGATCGAGATCATAAAGACCGCCGATGGCATCCAGAGTACCGGTGTATTCGTTGAACAGACGCGCCCGCAGGCCGCTCATTAGTGCGGCGTCACAGGTGCCCGCTTTCAGTTCTTCCACCATCACCGACTCACTGGTGTGAGGGATCATCTCCGTCTTCAGACCGTAGGCTGTAATTGTTGCCTGCTGCTCTTTAGCGGCTGCGTAAATCGGTCCAACTTTGCCGAACATATCCCATACGCAGATACGGTAGGTTTTTGACCCATCAAACTTCTTTCCGGTCAGTTCACGTACGGCATCCATACGCTTACCAACGGGCAAGGAGGTGTCGTAAGCCTGCTTGCGAAGCTCATCCTTGGATTCAGCAGCAGTGGCGGACCAGGCGATAGCGGTCATGCCGAGGGCAAAAAGAACAACTGTGGGAATTCGGGCAAAGCGGCGAATCATGGCGATTCCTCAAATTCTCTGAAAATAAAGGGGGCAGCTTGTTATAAGTCTAACCCTAGCCCGCATGGACATCGTGCCGAGCGGGAGCCTGCAGGCATGCTGCAAGGCCTTGGGGCCAGAAACTTTTTGGGCGTCCGGCAAGCTACCACAGACCGACAAGCGAGGGAAAAACTAACCACCCCCCCGGTAATCGGACCGTGACACAGCTCTCAAATCACCGTGAGCAAGCTACCTAAGCGCCTTACTCAGCGATCGTGGGCAGCCCCAGATCCTTTTTCTCAATCAAAAACCGAAAATCGCGTTCTATCGTTGATGGAAGAATCACTGCATTAAGCAACTGGGAGCCATTCAGACACTGGTCAAGCTTAGATGTCAGACCAGTAACCATGAAACAAGGTTCAGGCAAACTGCTGACATTGCAGAGTTTTGAGACGCAATTCCCAGGCAAATAAGCATTAACCCATACAAACATTACGCATAAGTATATGTTTAAAGTGATTTTTTTGACTAGATTTGAGGCGGTTGCAGCGCCGGGACCAGTACTCAACTTTTCAGTTCCGGGCTGACATGCTCATGTTCCTATATATGGAGATTACCTTATGAACAGACTGATTCAGCGTTCGGCATTGGCATTGGCTCTGGCGGGATCAGCCGGTTTGGCCCAGGCGCAGGGCGGATTCAACATGGACACCATCAGCCCATACGTTGGCGCAGGCGTCGGCTACACCAAGATCAACGATTTCTGTGACGGCGACGACCTGCTCGACTGTGACGACAACGATATCGGCTACAAGTTTTTCGGCGGTGCGAGAATCACTGATTTCTTCGGTGTCGAGGCCGGCTGGGTAGGACTGGGCGAGGCGGATTACGGCCCGGCCAACATTGAAGCCGATGGCCTTTTCCTGCAGGGCGTCGGATACCTGCCGCTTGACGATCGCTTCGCCCTGTTTGCCAAGGTTGGCCTGTTTTCCTGGAACGCCGACGGTAAAGCACAGACTGGGTTCGGAACGATCGACAGCGATGAGTTCGATGATAGCGGTACTGATCCGATGGGCTCCATTGGCGCCGAAGCAGCATTGACTGAGAATGTCCGCATTCAGGTCCAGTATGATCGCTACTTCAACCTGGGCGACGACGATAACGACATCGACGTTGACATGCTCGCAGTGAATGGCGTGTTTCTGTTCTGAGAAACGAGCAGGGACCACTTCGCTTCGGGTCAATCCCGAAGCGAAGCCTCACGACCCACCGACATCTCACGGTCACAGAAATCACGCGCTCAGGAATAGAGCCGTTCAACGCAATGATCTTCACTGACGACCTGAATCATCTGTTCCTGGCAATCTGAACTACTACACTCTTGGTATAGGCTGCCGGCCGCTCGATTTATCCCCCGCCCTACCCGCTATTGACTGTTTAACTGCGCATCATCTGGACCTGAACGAATATTTGGCTTGCCTTCAAGGCCGTGCGTCACTCAGTCTGGTCGTTATTACGACGACAAGTTGGTTATACTCGCAACATTATTACTTCAGAGTGCGATACACCTTACGAACCGGTGTCAACGCATCCAATAACAATCTTTACGACCGAAACATCAAAGGGTATGTCAATGAAACGCATGGGAATCCTGGATGCATCCTGGCTGGCGGTTGAGTCAGCGGAAACACCGATGCATGTAGGAACACTGCACGTATTCAGCCGCCCTGACGGTGCGCCGCGTGACTACCTGAGAACCATGTTCCACCGGCTGCGCAGCGAGTTTGAGCTGGCAGAGCCCTGGTGCAATCGGCTGGTTTACCCAAGTACCCTGGGACGAATCGCCATGCCCGCGTGGGAGAAGTGTGCGGACGTTGATCTGGACTATCACGTGCGCCATGTTGCGCTGCCCGAGCCCGGCAGCGAGCGCGAGCTTGGTGTTCTGATTTCGCGACTCCATTCCCGCAAGCTCGATTTCCAGCGACCGCTATGGGAGTTCTATCTCATTGAGGGGCTCGAAAATAATCGATTCGCCTTTTACTGCAAAATGCATCACTCAATGATTGATGGAATCAGCGGGGTGCGATTGATGCAACGGGTCCTGGCGGATTCGCCGGATGAACGCAACATGCTGCCGCCCTGGGCGCTCCGGCAACAGCGTAAGCGCCGTCGCAAACCGATAGCAACTCTGCCCGGGACCATTACTACCAGCCTGAGCACACTGAAACTGCAAGCCAACAACATTCCTCACCTGGCTAGCGCATGGCGTCGTTTATCCCAGGCTTCCGGCCAGCACGCTAACCAGATAGCTGCGCCTTTCAACGGCCCCCTTTCTGCAATGAATGGTCGTATCTCGAGTGAGCGGCGCTTCGCCACCCAACGCTATGAAATGGACAGAATTAAAGCGGTCGCCAAAGCGGCTGACGCATCTTTGAATGACGTGGTGCTTTATTTGTGCAGCACGGCTCTGAGAGAGTTTCTGCAGGACCAGCACCGATTGCCGCTTGAATCACTGACGGCGGGTATACCTGTAAACATTCGCCCACCCAATGATCAGTCCACCGGAACGGCGATCAGCTTCATGATCGCAACGCTCGCAACCGACGAGAGCGACCCGCTCCGAAGGCTGCAACGCATTCGTGAGTCCACTCACCGTTCAAAACAGCATTTGAGCAAGTTACCGAAAGAAGCAATCAACGCCTATACGGTGATGTTGATGTCACCGTTTATCGGGCAAGCGCTGACGGGTATGGGGGGACGCACCAAGCCGGCGTTCAACCTGGCGATATCGAACGTTCCCGGGCCAGCAGAGCCGCTCTATTTCGAGGGTGCACGACTGGAAGCCATGTATCCGATTTCACTGATTTCGCATGGCAGTGCGCTGAACATTACCTGCATCAGTTACAACGGAACGCTGAACTTCGGCATAACCGGTTGCCGGCAAACCTTGCCAAGTATGCAGAAGGTTGCGGTAGCTATGGGCAATGCACTGGATGATCTGGAGGCACTCGTGTTACCGGGTGCGAAGAAAACTGCAAAGTCCGCCGTAAAGCAGGCATCGGGAAGCTGATCAGAACCGCCCACCCCTCTGAACCAGGCACAAGTGCCTCGCCTGGCTGATTCGCCGAACGATCACTTGGCGGGATCAGTCGGGGTGCTTGCGCCTGCGACGTCGCGACTCTGCCAGTTACCAGCACCGACAAATATCACCTGAAGATAGCGCGTCGTGCGTTTGCGGATCTGATCGATCTGATAGTCATCATCTTCTGAAACAACCAACAGATCCGCCAGACAGAACGCCACAGTGCGGACCGTTAGTTCGCAGATCATTTCGAGATCGCCGTCGCTCAGATGCTCGGCCAGGCGCATGCGCCTGAGATCGTTCGCCAGTTCGGTAGCAAAATAGCGCATCTCGCTTCTTATTGCGTCCTGAACGGGCCGACTCTCTCCCGCCAGTCCTTGAGCCATAAAGAAGAAAAAGGCCCGGTTAGACTGGACGTTCTGGACGAATATCGCCACCGACTCTTCCATTAGTTTGTCAGCCTGGATGATGTTGGAGCGAGCCTCCCTCATCATTCTCCGCAGTACCAGGCCCAACTCATCAACCAGATTGAGCCCGAGATCATCCATGTTGCGGAAGTGTCTGTAAAAGGATGTGGGGACCACTCCTGCCTGGCGGGTCACTTCTCTTATGCCAAGGCTGGCAAAATGCCGCTCTTTGGCCACCAACGTGAGTGCTGCTTCCATCAGCTTCTCACGGGTTTCTCCGGGCTTGCGCCGCTTCTTATCGGACATTTTGCACCTACATCTCTCAAGTTCAGGGCAGCGATCTGCACATTTGCATGGTGTTCCGTCCATGCCCCTGGATCAACGTGTCGCACTGTTTTCAGGGCTAGGCCTACCAGTGTACGGACAGCTTGATAGCGCTTATCGCGCAGGCTCCTCATCGCCTCGAGAGGCCCTACCGAGCCCCGAAAGACCCTCCAGTACTAGACCTCTACTATGACGGAAGTCTCACTGGAAACAGCCACCATGAGAACAGCCGCAATTCAGGTGAAAATTTCACCAATGGACGATTGACATCGACGGAAATCAGTGTGTACAGTTGTTCACAGATAGTGAACGGGTGTACACAACGAGGAGGATACCGTGCTGCCCCAAAATCAAAAAAACAATGTATTAACTTGGGTCGGTCGTCAGCTGACAAACGTCTCTGCTGCAACGCCTTCAGCTTATTTGGACCCTCTGCTTTCGCAGATCAATCCCATGTGGGTACGGGAGTATACACCCGCGCGGCTGAAGTCCGTTATTCAGGAAACACCGGACACCAAAACCTTTGTACTGCAGCCATCGCGTCGTTGGAAAGGTTTTAAGCCGGGGCAGCATGTAATGGTAGGCGTCGAAGTGAACGGTACTCGCCATCAGCGGACGTTCAGTGTCTCCAGCAATTTGCGTCGCTGGGAGCTTCGCGGTGAGATAACGCTGACGATCAAGCGTTTCCCTGGCGGACTGGTGACCAACTTCATGCACGACGAGCTGATGGTCGGTGACACCATTCAACTGGGTGAGGCCTACGGGGATTTCAATTTGCCCCAGGCTACTGACTCGGTCTTTTATCTGGCTGGCGGCAGCGGTATTACTCCTGTGCTGAGTCATCTTGAAACCTTGTCAATGCAAGGGCACTCAGCACCAGTGACGTTGCTATACTACGTCCGTACATCAGCAGACATTATCGCCGAGAAGTCGCTGAAAGACCTGAGCAACCGGTGGCCGGCTTTCCAGCTGAAAGTCGTCAAGACTCACGAAGGCGAAGAGCCGGATCTGATGAAGAAAGAGCATCTTGAAGGTGTCACTGGTCTGTCATCACGGCAATGTTACCTGTGTGGTCCTCAGGGCCTCATGGAGCTGGCTGGCGAGCTTCTGGCAGACAATGGTGTCAAAGCAGAGCAGGTACATCAGACGTTTTTCAAGGCTGCGAAAGCCACACTTGATACAGATGCGCTCGGAGGACAAGTCAATTTCAGCCGTTCTGGCGTACAATTTACGGCTGATGGTTCGAAATCTCTGTTGGAAGAGGCCGAAAGTCAAAGTCTCTCCCCGCAACACGGTTGCCGCATTGGTATCTGTCACCAGTGCACTTGCGTGAAGAAGAGCGGCACCGTCGTTAACTCGGTGACTGGAGTAAGTTCAGGTCCCGGAGAAGAAACCATTCAAATTTGCATCTCCGTCCCGCGCGGCGATGTTGAAGTAGACCTATAAAGGAGTCTGCAACATGCAACATTTAAACAAGCAACAAGCTCAGTTCATTGAAAAGCTCCTGGCCAAAGAAGAGAGTCAGCTTCCAGCGCTCAATGAAGAGCAGCTTTCCGAACTTCAGAAAGATCTGGATGCTATCCGTGACGAAGTCCGGGCAGATCTTGGTCAGCGGGACGCGGATTATATCCGCCGGATCTATCGCATTCACCGCACCTGCGAAATCGCCGGTCGCGTGATGATGCCCCTGGGCTTCATACCGCCATTCTTCGTCGCAGGCGTCCTGTCGTTGAGCCTCGCCAAGATTCTCGACAACATGGAAATCGGTCACAACGTCATGCACGGCCAGTATGACTGGATGAATGATCCGCTGATCAATGGTCCGAAGTACGAGTGGGACACCGTCTGCGACGCTGATTCCTGGAGGCACTACCACAACTTCGAGCATCACCACTATACCAATGTGATCGGCATGGACCGGGATTACGGCTATACCGTCATGCGATTGAATGACGACATTCCGTGGAGACCGGCGAATTTGCTCAACCTGGTAAACCTGGCCGTCCTGACGGTGGTATTCCAGTGGGGTGTAGGGCTGCACGATTATGAGGTTGAACGTGTCATTGATGGCCGCAAGACAATGGCGCAGCAAATGCCGGTGATTAATCGTTTCACCCGGAAGATGAGCCGTCAGACTTTCAAGGATTATGTCTTTTACCCCGCCTTGACGCTGCCCGTGGCGCCTGTGGTGATCGCCGGCAACATGACAGCGAACTTTATCCGGAACGTTTGGGCGGGCACCGTCATCTTCATGGGCCACTTCACCGAAGGTGCAGAGACTTTCGACAAGTCCTGCCTTGAAAATGAGTCGAAGGGTCACTGGTATCTGCGTCAGCTGACAGGCTCTGCCAACTTCACCGGGCCTGTATGGATGCACATTCTGAGCGGCCACCTGAGCCACCAGATCGAGCACCATCTGTTCCCAGACATGCCGGCGCACAGATATCGTGAGATCGCGCCACGCATTGAAGCCATTGCAGCCAAGTACGGACTGCCATACAGCAAAGGCACCTTTGCGCATCAGTACGGCACCGTCGTCAAGCGTGTAGCCAAGTATTCGCTGCCTGCGAAGTGGCGCAACAAACTGCTGGGTGCGCTCCAGAAGTAATTTTGGAGTCATTCATCGACATGAAGCCCGCGCCCTGTGCGCGGGCTTTTTTTTGCTATGACTCCGGAGGCCTCCTCTGACCGGGAACACCATCACGCCCACATGAACGAGCCCTCATCCCGCCCTGCGAGACACGGCCCAGCAATATTTGTCATACTGCTGCGATGACACGCCTGCCTCACCATGCTCTTCAAGACACCGATATCCTCCGGGATCGTTTCGGGCGTACCGTGCATTACCTGCGCCTTTCAGTGACTGATCGTTGCGATTTCCGTTGCGTTTACTGCATGGCAGAGGACATGACATTCCTGCCCCGCGCTGAGGTGTTGTCCCTGGAGGAGCTGGTTCAGGTTGCCCGGGCCTTCAAGGCACTGGGCACCGACAAAATCCGTCTTACCGGCGGTGAACCATTGGTGCGGCGGGGCATTTTGGATGTTGTGAGAGAGATTGGCCGGCTGGGTCTTCGGGACTTCGCCATGACGACCAACGGTGCGCAGTTGGCCCGTCACGCGGAGGATCTTCGAAAGGCAGGCTTGCATCGCCTGAACATCAGCCTTGATTCGCTGGACCCTGAACGCTTTCGGGAACTGTCGCGTACGGGAGAGCTGGCTCGTGTCATTGAGGGTATCGACGCAGCCAAAGAAGCCGGATTCGAGAGCATCAAGCTGAACGCCGTCATTCTTAAAGGCCGCAATGACGACGAAATTCTTGATCTCGTGGACTTCGCTCGCACTCGCCGTCTCGACCTTAGCTTCATCGAAGAAATGCCGCTGGGTGAAATCTCGGAGCATGACCGGGCTGAAAGCTTCTGCAGCAGCGACGAGATACGCGAGCAGATACATCAGCGCTTCCCCCTGATTACTGCCACAGACGACACCGGCGGTCCTTCCCGCTACTGGAGGATGGCCGACAGTCAGTCCCGCATCGGGTTCATTTCGCCTCACTCCCACAATTTTTGCTCAAGCTGTAACCGGGTCAGAGTGTCGGTTGAGGGGCGGCTACTGCTTTGCCTGGGTAATGAGCACTCTGTCGATCTAAAAGCGGTGCTCCGGGATTACCCGGGCGACAGCGAACGATTAAGAGATACGATCATCCAGGCCATGGACCTAAAGCCTGAGAAACATCACTTCTCACTGACCGATGATGTTCAGGTATTGCGGTTCATGAACATGACCGGCGGCTGAACCGGTCGCTTTCAGCCGGCGTATCCCTGCGGATAAAGGGAGCCGCCAATGCGTAACGCCATTCTGATTCTGGGCGATCAGCTCAGCCATAATATTTCCTCACTTCGAAATGCAGATCCCGATCAGGACCTGATCCTGATGGCGGAGGTCCATGAGGAGGCGAGCTACACTCGCCATCACCGCAAAAAACTGATCCTTCTGTTCAGCGCCATGCGCCACTTCGCAGCGGAACTTGAGGAGCGTGGATTCAGGGTTCATTACCAGCAATATCATCCTAACTGCAAAGCCCAGTCGCTGGAGGACTATGTTGCCCGTGAACTGGAGGATGCCGCGCCGGATCAGCTGATCGTCACGGAATGCGGTGAGCATCGCCTTCACAGCATCATGCAGGGCTGGCAGGAAAAGCTGGGCCTGCCCGTAGACATCCGCCAGGACAATCGCTTCCTGACCAGCCACCTTGAATTCCAGCAATGGGCCGAGGGGCGCAAGCAACTGCGTATGGAGCATTTCTACCACGAGATGCGACGCAAAACCGGCCTGCTGATGACCTCTGATGGTCAGCCGGAGGGGGGCGACTGGAACTTCGACGAAGATAATCGCGAAAAGTGGAAAGGCGAGCCGGAGGTTCCAGAGCCTTTTTCGGTGGAACCGGATGAGATCACCCAGGAAGTGATTGAACTGGTCGAGCGGTATTTCAAGGAACATCCGGGAAGCAGCGAAGATTTTCACTTCGCCGTAACCGCCGCCGATGCCGACCGGGCTCTGGCGCATTTTCTCGATTACGCCCTGCCCCACTTTGGAACCTACCAGGATGCCATGGCCACGACCGAAGACTGGCTGTTCCATTCAATTCTCTCGCCTTACATGAACTGTGGACTGCTGGACCCGATGGTCGTCTGCGAAGCGGTTGCTCAGCGGTATTACGCCAATCAGGCTCCACTCAATGCGGTAGAAGGATTCATACGGCAGATTATTGGCTGGCGGGAATTCATTCGCGGCATCTACTGGCTGAAGATGCCGGAGTATGCGCAGGAGAACTATCTGGGTAATCGGCGAAAGCTACCCTGGTTTTACTGGACAGGAGAGACTGGCATGAACTGCATGCATCATGCGGTCGACGCCACTCTTCGTAACGGCTACGCACACCACATACAGAGACTGATGGTCACCGGTAATTTTGCGCTCCTGACCGACATCAAGCCGGAGGAGATCTGCGACTGGTATCTGGCGGTCTATGTTGACGCTTACGACTGGGTTGAGTTGCCCAATACCCTGGGAATGGTGATGCATGCAGACGGCGGGCTGTTCGGCTCAAAACCCTATGCGGCTAGCGGAAAGTACATCAACCGCATGTCTGATTACTGCAAGGACTGCCGCTACAAGGTCGCCGATTCCACCGGCGAAGATGCCTGCCCGTTCAACGCCCTCTACTGGCATTTCATCAACCGTCATGAGCAGAAGTTTTCAGACAACCCCCGAATGAGCCTGGTCTATGCTAACTGGCGCAAGCAGAAGGATGAGCGCAAGAAGGCGATTCTCGAGCGGGGTGACTGGCTGCTGGATAATCTGGATAGCCTCTGATTGGCTCCTAAAGCTAGGGAGGCACCCTAGAGATAAACCGGAGTCGACCAACGGCTCACCCCACAAGCTTTGACCGTGACATGACGAAAAGCCGATGATAAAAAAGGCAGATCTTCCCGAGAAAACCTGCGTTCGCTGTGGCCTGCCGTTTAGTTGGCGACGCAAGTGGAAAAACAACTGGAATGAGGTCAAGTACTGCAGCGAACGGTGCCGACGAACAAAGTCCGATCTACCTGCAGACGCGAGGACCCAGCAACCCGAGAGTGACTAGACTTCGGTGGGCGGGCCGACCCGATAGTATATTTACTGACTAATTGTTCGGTGCAGCGATTGTTGCACGCACTATACTCAACAGTCCGTAATCTCCATTTTTCGCCCGGACCTAATGACAATGACAATGATCGTCACCCAACGCGAAAAGATCGGACAAGCGCCGTCGCGGCAGCCGTCGAAGCTTTTTGGACGGTTGGCGTTTTCTCGCTAATTATGGGCTCGTCCATCGAATACCTTCGATCAGCCACACGCTCGTGCTTGCTGATACCCTTTGCCTGGCTTGCTTGCATGCCCCTGGCGGCCTCAGAAAAGGTCATGCTTTACACCTACGAAGCACCTCCGTATCAGTTTGCGGTAAGAGCGGGTCCTGATTCGGTCGCAGTGGCGGGCTCCACGGTGACCACCATGGATTGCGCGTTTCGGGGCATGGACGAGCCCGTCAGCTTCAGTCTGCTCCCCGCCCGGCTAGCCATCCACCGACTCAAATCGGGCGTTGGCGATGGCTATTTTGCAGTAACGCCCACCCGCGTTCTTGAAGGCTCGGCGACCCTGTCCCAGCCGGTGGCTCTGGAGAAGTGGTATTACTTTTCTCAGACTCGACAAAAGCTGGACTGGTCAGACCGGATCGGTGTTCTTGCAGGAAGCAGCGAGGCACTGTGGCTTGAACGCTCAGGACTGACCAAACCTGTCGCGGTTGCCGACACCAGCCAGTTGGCCGCTCTGGTGCGCACAGGCAGGATTGATGGCGTTCTGATGGACTGGAAAACCATGAGTTTTCTTCTGCAACGGGGCACTCGTGACGATCTGCAGAGCCTGCGGCAGCTCAAAGGGTCTTTCGTTCGATTCGCCACCCTGCACGCTTATTTCAATAATGACTTTCTTGAACGCCGGCCTCAGTTTCTGGGGCGCTTCAACACTGAGCTTTCGCGATGCGTTTCCGGCACATTCATTCTTGAAGAGCCATCCCAGCAATTGCTGAAGTCGGCCAGCCAATCAATGTTCAGCGAGCTGGCAATGGCAATTGATCTGGTTGCGGCCTCCGCCAGCCCACACCGGACCGACCAGGAAATCGCGGCGATTGACACGCGCTGGCAGGCCGGAGACAAGGCAACGACTGAACCCTACACAGATTCCGCCAATTCGCGCCTGCTCAAACAATGGCAGTCAAAAACGCAGCGACGGGTCAACGAAGTGTTTATCGTCGACGACCAGGGAGCCATCACCGCCACGAGCCACCTTACCTCTGACTTCTGGCAGGGCGACGAGCAGAAGTTTCTGGATTCCCGCAAACTGGAACCCGGTGAAATTGCACTGTCTGCCCTGACCTACGATGTCTCTACTCAACGGTTTCAGGTCTATGCGACCCTTGCCCTGTCACCTGTCGAAGGCGATGCAGCCGGCGGAGCAGTGATTCTGGGTCTGGATGTTGAGCAAATTCTCGACCTGTACGCTCTTCCTGATGCAGGTCTCAACGACAGTCCGGCAGAAACGGCGTCCCCGAAATCACGCCTGGCAATGACACCGCCTTGACCTTCAAGGTGGCCCGACCTCACAGGCCAGCACCAGAGCCCAGAACTCAGAGAAGTCATTAACCACAACGTCGGGTTTATCCGGGTGACGGCGGGTTCCCGGAAAAATCTTGTGCAGCCACGGCAGGTCCCACTGCGCGCCGTTAAAAAATACGGCGGTCATGCCCGCGCGCTTGGCGGCGATCATGTCGGTGGTGCTGTCTCCGACATACCAGACACTGGGATCCGCCGGGTAATTGAGATTCGAGACCGCCAGCAGCAGTTGATCCGGGTGAGGCTTGCGAATGGACGTGTCATCGCCACAGACTCGCGTATCAAACAGGTGAGTCCAACCAACGCCCTCAACGCAAGCCAGTTCCTGTTCAAAAAACTCCCGGTCACGGTTAGTTATCACACCAACCTGTATGTCCAGCCCTCTGAGCCCTTCCAGGACGCGCTGCACCCGCGGCTCAAAGGCCTTGACCGCGCCACCGAAATGATTCCGGTAGTGACGATTGAAGGCACCGTGAGCAATCTGTTTGGCGTCCTGATCATCACCGAAAAGCACCTCGAAAATATCGGTTCTTGAGATCTTCCTGTCCGCTTTGACTTTTGGATGAAGCTTCGAAAATTCACGCACGTAAGCGACCAGCCGCGCATCTTCAGGGGTTTTGCTTTCCTCGGGGGCAACCAGTTTTTCCGTCAGCCCAAGTTCGCCAAATTCCGGCAACATGTCATCCACCGCGTGATACATGGCGTCCAGCGTGTCCACCAGAGTCGCGTGCCAGTCGAACAGTATGATTTTGGGTCGGATCAGCCGCACCACCGCCGGATGCCAATCCGGTTCCTGCCGGGGTATCGGAGGCACAGGATCGGGGTAAGGACTCGGCCGAACCTGGGCCGGCTCACTGCCAAAGACACCTGGATTACGGTCCCAGGCTGTCTGCAGCAGGTCGATCAGTTGCTCGAAGCCAGAAATCACGGCCATCGGCCTTTCTGCGGTGGAGAACCAGCGTTCGACTCGGCCTTTTTCCCAGCAGGCGCCGTTATAGAAAACGGGCGTAGCGCCGGCCGCGTTGGCCGTGACCACGTCCACATAGCTGTCACCGACATACCAGGTTTTGTCTGGCGTGCCTTGTTCTGTTTTGTTGATCGCGTACAGGAGCAACTCCGGATCAGGCTTATAGGCCGTCACATCATCAGCACAGACCGTAGCATCGAATAGCTCAAGCCAGCGCCCGCCATCCACGACCGCCAGTTCCCGCTCCAGAAATTCGCGATTGCGGTTGGTGGCAACCACGAGCTTGAGCCCCATTGCCCGACACGCATTCAGGTAATCGAAAACGCCTTCCTGAAAAGGCTTAACCTGGCCGAAATACTTTCGATAACACTCGTTGTATGCGTTGTGGGCAATGAGCCGGGCGTCGCGGTCGTTTCCAAAAATGGCGTTGAATATGTCGGTTCGTGAGACTCGGCGCTCTGCAAGAATACGCGGATGAAGACGCCTGAAAATGCGGATATAGCGCACCAGCCGGGCATCCTCGGGTGTTTTACACTCGCTTTCCGGCAACAGCCGATCAACCAATCCAAGGGCGTCGAACTGCGAGAGCAGATCCTCCATGGCGCTGAACATGGCGTCGTGGGTATCCACCAGAGTGCCGTGCCAGTCGAACACCAACACAGAAGGGTTCCAGGTTCGTGCTCTGTCCTCGGTCATTGTTCATCTCCACCTTTCTTCGTGAAACAGGGCGCCGCTCTTCGTGAAACCGGACACCGCTGGCTTGAGTGGGGCTTCTGCCTGAAGCATGGCAACTGTTCGGCAGCTTGCCAGGCGAAAATTGAAAGGGCTCACGCGATATCAGCCGGGCATCAAAGGCAGCATCAACGGTATATAGATCAGAGCAAACAGAATGCTGAGCATCGCCGCAGTTGCAGCTCGACGAGGATAATTATCCATCAACGTCGCAATCACAACGGTGTTGGCGGCCACAGGCGTAATAGAGATCAGGAACAGGACCTGGTGCACTGCAGTGCCGTAATTGAAGCCCATCCAACGGTCTAGGGTAATGATCACGCCAGCGGTTAACGGCCAAACCAGAAACTTGCCGAAAAATGTCAGAGCGGTGAATTTCAGGTCACGGCTCATGCCCTGCAGCGCCTGCATGCTCATACCGATCAGCATCATTCCGAATACGCTGTAGGCACCGCGCATGTTTTCGAACAAAGGTGCCAGCGGCTCGGGCAGACGTAAGCCCGAGAGGTTCAGTGCCGCTGCGGCGATAAAGGCATAAAGCGATGGCAGGCGCGCCAGTCGGACGACGGCTTCGCGCACGGAATAGCGGCCACGGGCAGCACAATAGAAGCCGACCGAATTCTCGAACAGTGTTGTTCCGAGCATCGCCAGAATATAGAGCGAGAGTCCTTCCTCACCGAACAGCAGCAATGCCAGCGGGATACCAAAATAGCCCGTGTTTCCGGTGCCGACCGCCAGCGGCAAAAGGCTCTCACTGCCATCGGCTAACCACCGTCTTCCGAGCTTTCGATACAGAAGACCGATGGTGGTACAGGTGCTGAATGTGATCACTGGCAGGAGCAATAGCTCTGGAGTGAGCGGCGCCGCGATCACCCCCGAAAAGACGACAGACGGGGTGAGGATATAAAGCATGATACCCGCGATGTGACGACCGCTCGCCTGAAGATAGCGACCGGCAATCCAGCCCAGCATCACGAGGATATAAAGAGGCGAAATTTTTGTCAGAAACTCCCAGAACACAATTCCCCCCAACACCGCCCAGCTTCTCGACCGCTTTGGCTTTTAGAACGCTTGCTCATTTAAAGAAGCTCCGGCATCCCGCATCGGGTTATTGAGCGGGTCGCGACGTAAGCCAGATCGCGAGTCCCGTGAAAAAAATGCCCAGGCTCACCAGCAACCAGGCTGGCACACCAGAGGCCAACAGAATCAGCCAACTGATGGAGAGCATGATGCAGGCGAGCCATTTGGCCTTTACCGGAACGGCTCGATTCTTCCGCCAGTTCTGAAGAGGAGGCCCAAGCAGTGGATGCTCCGTCAGCCATTTCTCGACTGCCGGAGAACTGCGGCTGGCAGCCCAGGCTGCTGCGAGGACAAAAGGAGTGGTTGGCAACAGAGGCAGGAAGACTCCTGCCAAAGCGAGCCCGATACAGACAAGAGCGAGCAGCCGCAAAGCCAGACGCGCCACCGTGCCATGACCAGCCACTAGCAGGTAGCCGCCGAACTCACGCCCAGGCTTGCCAGCAGCTGCTGAAGCTGGGCTTCACTGATATTGATGTGTTCCAGTACCCGACCGTAGAGCATGACCGTCGGGACGGATCTCCCAGGCCGCTCGGCCTGTATCGCCTCGAGGCATGACATCACGACTCTCTGATGGGCATTCAGACCATCACGAACGTCCGGCATGGCAGCACTCAACGCACCATATTCTTGGATTTCATCAGTATTAGCTAGCTCATTGTAATTGCCTGTATCAGGGAACAAGCTGTCTTCGCAGCTGCCCGTTTCGGTTCGGGCTTTGTCATCAAAGGTCAAAATTGAAACTCCTGTTTTGATTCAGTCAATAGTGAGTTCCAGTTGAACGTTATCAAAGGCCCGGAATACTACAATCGGGTCAGGCTCAAACCGTGCTGGATATTAAGCTCCCGCCTGACGGGACAGCACGCGCATTCATAACTAAAAGACAGTCGAGGAAAGCACTATGAGCGTCGTTTCTATCCGCAGCGCAGTCGCTGCAGCGAGTTTGGCTTTTGCGGGTACCGCAATGGCCTTCACACCCCCTACCGATCCTACTGGTCCCGGCACTCCGGATACCTGCCAGACCAACTGCGGTTACGAAGTGGGGCCGGCTCCTACAGCAGCGTCTCTCGCGGCCGATAACGGTCCGTTCGCGGTTGGATCCTACGTGGTAAGCCAGCCCGATGGCTACGGTCAAGGCACCGTTTATTATCCCCGTGGCGTCAACAAGCAGATGGCCGTGGTTGCCGTGGTTCCCGGCTACGTCTCTCCAGAGTCCTCCATCGAGTGGTGGGGCAGCCATCTGGCTTCTCACGGCTTCGTGACAATCACGATCGGTACCAACTCTCCTACTGACTTCCCGCCTTCCCGCGCGCGTCAGCTGAACGCAGCTCTGGACCAAGTGATTCAGCAGAGCAAGTCTTCCGGCAATCCGATCAGCGGAATGATTGATGATAGCCGTCAGGGCGTTGTCGGCTGGTCCATGGGCGGTGGCGCCTCCCTGCGTGTGGCGGACAGCGGTCGTGTCCTGGCCAGCATTCCGCTGGCACCCTGGGACACTCAGAAAAACTTTGGTGGTATCAGCACGCCTACGCTGATCTTTGCCTGCGAAACGGACGCCATCGCGCCGATTGACAACCACGCAGTACCCTTTTACCAGTCAATTCCGAACTCAACTGACAAGTCTTACATCGAGTTCGCCGGGCAGGGACACTGGTGTGCCAACGGCAATAACGCTAACGAGGCTATTCTGAGCACCGCAGGCGTTTCCTGGATGAAGCTGCACCTGGACAAAGACGAGCGCTATCGTCCGTTCGTGTGCGGCAGTCAGGGCAACTACGGAAGCAAAGCCGCCATTTCGCGCGCTTCCAATACCTGTCCGTTCTAAATCATCGCAACGGCAATACCTGGCGGGCCGGTTCGGATTAATTCCGAGCCGGCCCGCTGGTCTTCGGGTCAGCTATTCCGTTGAACGGTTTCTTTCCCAAGCCGTCAAACGGCGGGGCTACCCACACAAGAATTGCTGAACCTTCGGCCGTCAGGATGAAAACACAACCCCCTCCTAAAACGCTTCAGTACGCCATTCCCGTTGGTATCGTTCTGGTCCTCGGAGGGCTGGCCCTGAGCCAGTGGTTACCCTCTCCTGATTCACCCTCTTTCAAAGATGTTATCAGCACCTCTGAGAAAACTAATCAGCCGGCCACCATCGCGCAAGCCCGAGAGCAGGTTCGCAATGATTCAGGGCTGAACCAGTCGGGATTCGAATCTTCAGAGACGTCCGCCGGGCAAGCTTCCCAACTGCCCGACGCCAATCGGCTTTTTGAGGCCTTGGCCGACATCCGTATCACTGCCAATGGCGAAGCCGCCGTCCTCGACAATAAGGCGCTGGAGCAGCTTCAGACCTATTTCGACTCGTCATCCGAGCTGATGACGGAAGATCAGATTATTGTCCTGCAAGCGCTTATTCGCGAAGGACTGCCCGATCCCCTCGGCGATAACGTGGCGCGGGTCGTCGGCAATTACAACCGATACCTGCAGGTGCGAAACGCCCTCACTCCAAGCCCCGAAGCCGATCTTCAGGCCTCGACGGATTACTATCTGACACTTAAGCAGGTGCGTCGGGAAATTATGGGAACGGAAACTGCCGATAAGCTCTTCCAAAAGGAAGAGGCGGCTGCCGAATTCATGTTCGCGGCGAGAGCTGTCGAAGCTGATGATTCGCTGTCAAACGAGCAAAAGCAGCAGAAGATTCAGGCGCTTGATCGGCAGCGCCTGGAAGCCTCCATTTCAGTGCCGAACTGGTCTGAGCGGTATGCGCAATACCAGCTGGAACGGCAGCAACTGATGAGTGCAGGGCTGGCGCCGACGGATAAACAGCGCCAGCTTCAGGCTCTGATTCAGCGGCATTTCAATCCTGATGAAGTCGAGGAACTGCGACTCGAAGGTGTTCTGAATTCAGAAACTCGCCAGCGCTGATTGCACGGCTTCTTCAAGAGAGTCTACGCAGGCGAGCGGCGCAGCCATGACCTGGTGATAGGATGCGTCCTGCCGACGAACCCAGACGCCTCTCATGCCGGCTGCCGCTGCCCCGTTGATGTCCCATGCGTGTGCAGCAATCAGCACCGCGTCGTCAATGCGATCACGGGTCGACAATCCCATGGAGCGGGCAGCGCTGAGATAGAGCTCTGGCGCCGGCTTCCACTGCTGGAAATCTTCAACGGATATAATCTCGTCCACAAGCGACTGAAGTCCCGCCTGCTGAGTCAGCTTCTGCGTGCCTTCTGCCGGGCCATTGGTCAGAAGACAAACTTTGAACCCCTTGTCTTTTACCGCTCTGAATGCCGCCTCAACATCGCCATGGGCGGGCAATTCAGAGAATGCCGAAACAATGTGATCTATGGCGCTATCAATCTCAAAAGGTTCGCTCAGTCGGTTCCGGTAGGTTTCCAGCAACACTCTGATGTTTTCCCTGGCCATCTCGGGAAAGCTGACAAACCGACCGGTCGCCGATACCGCAAAAGCATCACGAAGAATCTGGGCAAATAATGTGGGCCCAGACAGCTCTGGCAAACCACAGTCTTGGAGTTTTCGATCAAGCGGTGCAAGGCTGAACACCGTCTCAATAGCGTCAAAAAATATGGTCGGTCCCATGGCCGCATCTCCCCATGTCTCTAGTGAGGCCTGATTCGAAGCACCACAGGCCAACGCTCTAACATGCCATCATTACGCCTGCTGTTACCTGTATAAATCGTGAAATTAGTGCCACTTTCTGATAGTTTTCAAAGCTGCTTTTTCGGCCGTTGAACGGCGCAGACTCGCTGCAGGCGTCCAACGGAATCAGGGTGTTCGATGCCTGTGTCTTCGATGCCTGTGTCTTCGATGCCTGTGTCTTCGATGCCCAAGTCTTCGAAGCAAAAGTGTCTGACGTCTGACTTACGCCGGCGAGCGCTAATTCGCTCAGATCGTACTTTTAATCAGTCTCCGGCCGTCAAAATGGATAACAACGATAATCAAGTGATGAAATCTCCCATGACCATCCTGAAAAAAATGACCCTTCCCCTGATCCTGACGTTCGCCGCTGTTGTGACTGGATGCGGGGATAAAACCGACAACCCAGACACAGACGCAACCGCTGCGAGCCAAAAGCCAGAAAAGGTCTACACACTGAAGCTGGCTGAAACCTGGGGACCCAACTTCCCGATTTTCGGGGAAACCACCCAGCGTCTCGCCGCCGACGTTGAAGCAATGTCCGGCGGTCGGCTCAAGATCACTATCGACTCGGCCAACAAACACAAAGCGCCGTTCGGCGTATTCGACATGGTCAAATCAGGCCAGTACGACATGGGCCATTCCGCGTCCTATTACTGGAAAGGCAAGGTCCCGGCCACCATGTTCTTTACCACCATGCCCTTCGATATGACGGCCATGGAGCAGTACGCCTGGTTCTACTATGGCGGCGGCCAGGAACTGATGAACGAGCTTTATGCAGAGCACAACATGCTGTCTTTTCCAGGCGGCAATACCGGCAGTCAGATGGCGGGATGGTTCCAGAACGAAATTCGCTCACTGGACGATCTTCAGGGTCTGAAAATCAGGATTCCGGGTTTCGCAGGCGAAGTGCTGGCCAAAGTGGGGGCAACGCCCACCAATATTCCGCCAGGTGAACTCTATACAGCGCTTGAGCGCGGCACGATTGACGCCGTGGAGTGGGTAGGCCCTTCCCTGGATCTGCGTATGGGCTTCCACAAGATCGCTCCTTACTACTACACGGGCTGGCACGAGCCAGGTGCTGAACTTCAGTTTCTGGTGAATCGTGACGCCTTCAACAAATTGCCTGACGATCTCCAGGCCATTCTGGTTTCAGCCATGAAGGCAGAGGCCCACACGATGTATGTTCATGCCACGCACGAAAGCGGCCAGAACCTGGATCAGATGCTGACTAACTATCCCGACATCCAGATCAAAACCTTTCCTGCCGATGTCATGGCTGCGTTGAAACAGGCCAATGCAGAGCTTCTTCAGGAATACGCCAGTGAAGACGCATTTTCTGCAGAGGTGCTTAAGTCACGCCAGGCGTATCTGACCAAGATCCGATCCTGGACCAAAATATCAGACCAGGCTTACCTCAATAGCATGGACAGCGCCGCAGCGGCCAAGCCCTGACAGAGAGTGTGTCTACCTGACAAAGAGAGTGTCTAAAGGGTGATACCCCTCCAGATTCTTGACCGGCTTTTTGCCTTTGCAGGTCGGGCCTGCGGAGTGCTCGCCTGCATCGCCATGCTGCTGTTGCTGGTGAACGTCTGCTATGACGTCGTGGCGCGCTATGCCTTCAGCTCGGTGAGCATCGGGCTTCAGGAACTGGAGTGGCACCTGTTTGCCTGCGTTTTCCTGCTCGGGATTCCCTACGCGGTCACGCGGGAAGGGCATGTTCGGGTCGATATTTTCTATGAGCGCTGGTCTGCGCGACGCCAGGCATGGGTTAACCTGGTAGGTGTTACCCTTTTTACCCTGCCTTTTTGCGTGCTGGTGTTCTGGTATGGCTCCGGGTACGCCATGGATGCTTTTGCCATAGGTGAGCGCAGCGGCGATCCCGGCGGCCTTCCGGCTCGATGGCTGATCAAAAGCCTCATTCCCGTGTCAGCGGCAATGACGGCAATTGCCAGCCTCGGCATGATCACCGGTGCCTGGCTTACGCTTCTGGGTGTCGATGACCTTGGCCACGACGATCCCACGGGACCACAGCAGTGATCGGCCTGATCATGTTTGCCGTTGCCCTGCTGATGCTGATGCTAGGCTTCCATGTCGCTTTCACTTTCGCCGGCGTCGCGCTGATCTTTGGAATCTTTGCCCAGGGGCCTGATCTTTTTGCCTTCATGCCCTATCGCATCCAGTCCATCATGGAAAACACCATCCTGATGGCGATGCCACTGTTCATATTCATGGGCGTCGTACTACAGAAGACCCGGCTCGCCGAGCAACTGCTGGAATCCATGGCTCAGGTTTTCGGGCGGATGAGCGGAGGGATCGCAGTCAGTACCATTCTGGTCGGCGCTCTGCTGGCGGCCTCCACTGGCGTTGTGGGGGCCAGCGTGGTCGCGATGGGGCTGATCTCTCTTCCCAGCATGCTCAAGTACAAGTACGACAAAGCGCTGGCCTGCGGCACCGTTTGTGCGTCAGGCACCATGGGCCAGATTATTCCCCCGTCCATCATCCTGATTATTCTCGGTGATGTTCTCGGACTGCCTGTCGGCGATCTTTTTCAGGCCGCACTGGCACCGGGGCTTCTGCTGGTCGCTCTTTACATTGGCTACATACTGCTGGTGAGCCTGCGGGACCCAGAGAAGGCGCCAGCCATGCCGTCGCTGGATCTGCCCATCAGAACACTTCTTGCCAAAACGCTTAAGGCCATTCTGCCGCCGCTGGGTTTGATCGTACTGGTGCTGGGATCCATCTTCGCGGGCATCGCGACACCGACGGAAAGCGCTGCCCTTGGCGGACTGGGTGCTGTGGTCCTGGCAATCGTTTACCGCAAATTCAGCTTCACGATGATCTGGGATAGCACCCGTGAGACCGTCATCGTCACGGCCATGGTGTTTGCCATTCTGCTGGGCGCGACCGCCTTTTCGATGAGCTTCAGCTACACAGGCGGAGATGCGCTGCTTGAGGAATGGCTGCTGGGGCTGCCCCATGCCCAGTGGACATTTCTGATACTCACCATGCTGGTGATTCTGGTTCTGGGATTCTTTATCGACTTTGTGGAAATCTCCTTCATCATCGTGCCGGTTCTTGCGCCCGTTGCGGAAGCGCTTGGAATCAGCATGGTGTGGTTCGCGATTCTTATCGCCATGAATCTTCAAACCAGCTTCCTGACACCCCCCTTCGGGTTTTCTCTGTTCTATCTCAAGGGCGTAGCGCCGCCGCAGATCCAAACACGCCACATATACAGAGGCGTTATGCCTTTTATTGCGATCCAGATCATGGTGGTGTTGGCTCTGCTGCTGTTCCCGGAGCTCTTCGGGCTTTGAACACTCGAAGCAGCTGAAACTACTGACGTTACTCTAGCGAGGCCCTGAAGATTGCGGAGCCTGCAAGACGTGTGGAACACTGAGGCGAGATCTGTGCCGAGCGGAATCGACAAAGCCTGTGCAAAGCCCTAATTCTGTAAGCCATTCTGTTCTTTCTCCTGAGACCGCTGGCACCAACAACGCCGGACTCTTCCAGCAAAACGAGCTGGGTCTTGCCGGTGTTGAAATCGGCGAGCTCAGAGCAATAGATCTCATCGTTCCAGCCGGCCGGATCTGTTGTCTCTCAGGGCCCTCTGGCAGTGGTAAGACGCGGCTATTCCGCGCTATTGCAGACCTGGATCCTCATGCAGGTACCGTTCGGGTGGGCCAGATTGATCAGCAGGGCATACCGGCCCACCTCTGGCGACGCAAAATCGGGCTCATACCCGCTGACAGTCAATGGTGGTCAGACCGGGTGCTCGATCACTTCCCGGCAGGCTACCGGCTCGAGGCCTTCCGCGAACACCTCACTGCGCTCGGCCTCTCGGAGCAAGCGTCGGCCTGGAACGTCAGCCGGCTGTCGTCTGGCGAGCGCCAGCGACTTGCCCTGCTGCGGATGTTGGCGCTGAAGCCGCAGGTACTCCTGCTAGACGAACCCACCGCCAACCTCGATGCGAAAAGCGCCCGCAAAGTGCAGGCGTTCGTGCGCCGCCGAGTCGAAGAGGAGCAGCTCGGCTGCCTATGGATCAGCCATGATCCGGACCAGATCGAACAGATTGCCGACTACCACTTCGCGCTCTATCCACTGGCGGGCGGCGGTTATAGCGTGCGGCCGGAATCGGTCGAAGCCGCCGATCAGGAAACTCAGGAATCATGATTACGCTGTCATGGTGGCAGCTCGGCCTGGCGAGCCTGTTGGTCCTGGCTCTGGCTGCAACTCTCTCTTCTGCGCGCCTTAATCTCACCAGGCCGCTGCTGATCGCGGCCACACGCACGGTCATCCAGCTTTCGCTAATCGGCCTGGTGCTGGAGGCTCTGTTTTCCACCACCAGTCCCTGGTGGGTAGGTCTGATGGCGCTGGTTATGCTGGTGGCCGCAGGACGCGAGGTAATGGCTCGCCAGAATCGCCGGCTTCGAGGCCATTGGTCGCTGAGTATCGGTACCGGATCAATGATGCTGTCGTCATTCTGTGTGACCTTGCTGACGTTGATCGCTGTGGTCCAACCCACTCCCTGGTACGAACCGCAATATGCTATTCCGCTGCTGGGGATGCTGCTCGGCAATACCATGACCGGCATCGCACTGGGACTGGATCGCCTCCACGAAGGCGCCTGGCATCAGCGAGCGCTGATCGAAGGAAGACTGCTCCTGGGCCAGACCGGCTTCGAAGCCATGGAAGACATTCGGCGGGGAGCCATGCGAAGCGGCACGATACCTGCGATCAATTCGATGGCAGCCGCCGGCCTGGTCAGTCTCCCAGGCATGATGACCGGCCAGATCCTGGCGGGCTCCTCACCCGTCGAAGCCGTCAAGTATCAGATTCTGCTGATGTTCATGATTGCCGCCGGAACCGGCTTCGGCACTCTGCTGGCCGTCAATTGGAGCTGTCGGAGACTATTCGATGACCGCGTAAGACTTCGGCTTGATCGACTGACTGGAGGCTAGGGAGCCTCTGGTTAATTTTCGTCCTGGGTCAGCGTTCGGTGCCGGTGACCGCCTGCGTTATAATCCCGCCCGCGGGTCCGACCGTAATACCTGACTAAAATACTCAGATATTGTACAATGCCCCGCAAATTGCGAGTCCTTCCAACAACAACGTCAACCGGCCGCATCCATTTCGCCGCCTTGCGGCGGCTCAGGGCTTAATTGCAGGCCCCATTATCAGAGATTCACGGAGCAGCGATCATGGCAAGCACCGACAAACAGGTGAACGAGCTGATCAAACGAGAGTACGAGCACGGCTTTGTGACCGAAATCGAAGCCGATACTTTCGAGCCAGGGCTTAACGAAGACGTTATTCGAAGACTCTCGGCCATCAAAGGCGAGCCGGAGTTCATGCTCGAATGGCGTCTCAAGGCCTACCGTCGTTGGTTGGAAATGGAATCGCCGGACTGGGCTCACGTCAACGTGCCGCCGTTCGACTACCAGAGTATTTCCTATTACTCAGCCCCCAAGAAAAAGGAAGATATGCCGCAAAGCCTGGATGAAGTGGATCCGGAACTGCTGCGTACCTATGAAAAGCTGGGAATCCCGCTTCACGAACGCGAAAAGTTGGCGGGCGTTGCCGTCGACGCCGTATTCGATTCTGTATCTGTCGCGACGACGTTCAAGGACAAGCTGGCCGAAGCCGGCGTGATTTTCTGCCCGATCTCCGAGGCGGTCCGCACTCACCCGGAACTGGTCGAGAAATACCTTGGCAGCGTCGTTCCCGTTGCGGACAACTATTTCGCGGCGCTCAACTCAGCGGTGTTTTCCGACGGTTCTTTCGTCTACATCCCCAAAGGGGTGCGTTGCCCGCTGGAGCTGTCGACTTACTTCCGGATCAATGCAGCCAACACAGGCCAGTTCGAGCGCACGCTGATCATCGCCGATGAAGGCAGCTACGTGAGCTATCTGGAAGGTTGCACTGCACCCATGCGCGACGAAAACCAGCTGCATGCGGCGGTCGTTGAGCTGGTGGCGCTGGACGATGCCCAGATCAAGTACTCCACGGTTCAGAACTGGTATCCGGGTGATGAAAACGGCAAAGGCGGCATCTACAACTTTGTGACCAAGCGCGGCGCCTGCCTCGGCAAAAATTCAAAGATCTCCTGGACTCAGGTAGAGACCGGCTCAGCCGTGACCTGGAAGTACCCCAGCTGTGTCCTTCGCGGCGAGAACAGCGTTGGCGAATTCTACTCCGTCGCTCTGACTCACAACTTTCAGCAGGCCGACACCGGCACCAAGATGATTCATCTGGGCAAAAACACCCGCAGCACGATCATCTCCAAAGGTATCTCGGCAGGACGCAGCAGTAACGCCTATCGTGGCCTGGTGAAGTTTGGTCCTGGCGCTGAAAACGCCCGGAACTACACCCAGTGCGACTCTCTGCTGATTGGTGATCGCTGTGGAGCTCACACCTTTCCCTACATCGAAAGCCAGAACAAAACGGCCATCCTTGAGCACGAGGCGACCACTTCCAAGGTCAGCGATGAGCAGATGTTCCTGTGCCGGCAGCGGGGTATTGACCCTGAACAGGCCGTATCAATGATCGTGAACGGCTTCTGCAAGGAAGTGTTCAAAGAGCTGCCGATGGAGTTCGCGGTTGAGGCAGGCAAGCTGCTGGAAGTGAGCCTCGAGGGTTCAGTGGGCTGACCGGAACACTGTTTACCGGTATCCCCATCCTCTGGCGACGACACGATTTTTAGAGAGACACAAAGACATGCTGAGCATTAAAAACCTGCACGCATCGGTAGATGGCAAGGAAATTCTCAAGGGCATCAACCTCGAAGTGAAAGCCGGCGAGGTGCACGCCATCATGGGTCCGAACGGATCCGGCAAAAGCACGCTTTCCCAGGTACTGGCAGGCAACGAAGCCTTTGAAGTCACTTCAGGCGAAGTGACACTCAATGGCGAGAATCTTCTGGAGCTGGCGACGGAAGAGCGGGCACGTGAAGGCGTGTTCCTGGCGTTCCAGTACCCGGTCGAGATTCCTGGTGTCAGCAACCTTCAGTTCCTGCGCACAGCCGTGAACAGCATTCGCAAGCATCGCGGTCAGGACGAGCTGAACGCCGCCGAATTCATGAAGCTCGCAAAGGCGACGACCAAAACACTGGATCTTGATCCTTCGTTCCTCAAGCGAGGCGTCAACGAGGGTTTTTCCGGTGGTGAGAAAAAACGCAACGAAATACTCCAGGCTCTGCTGCTTGAACCGAAGCTGGCGATTCTCGATGAAACTGATTCAGGCCTCGATATTGACGCTCTGAAAATTGTTTCCGATGGCGTCAACACTCTGCGTGCCGAAGACCGGGCGGTTCTGATGGTCACCCACTATCAGCGCCTGCTGAACCACATCGTGCCGGATTATGTTCACGTTCTGGCCGGCGGCAAGATCATCAAGTCAGGTGGTCGTGAGCTGGCTCTGGAACTGGAAGAGCACGGCTATGGCTGGCTTGGCATTCGCGATGAAGCCACCGCGGACAGCGAATAATCTGGCGCAGACCGATCGGCAAGCAAAGGAGTTGAATTGATGAAACCCGTAGCGACCCTGCCCGGGAGTTACCTGCAGCCACAGGCGACCAGTCTGCCTGCTCCGCTGCAGGCTCTGCGCCGCCAGCGCGGCGAGGCTCTGGCCGACATGCCACTGCCCTCGCGCAAGACCGAAAACTGGAAGTACTCCAGCCGGCGTCTGAAACTGGCCGACGAGCTAGCCACCACACTGCCGGTACCCCATGAAGGCGGCAGTACCCAGCCGGCGGAGGGTTACACCATCGTGATCCGCAATGGTGTGGTCATTCGTGGCAGCAGTCGGTTTCCTGAGATCAACGGTGTAGAGGTTCTGCCGTTCGCCGATCTTAGTGATGCCGATGCTGAATTTCTGGCCAGCCGTTTAGACGACTCTCTAGACACCAGAAACGTTCAAATGGCCGCCCTTAACGGCGCGCGATTCGAGGACGGCCTGCTAATCAGACTGGCGGATAACGCCGTTGTCGACGCGCCGGTCTTTCTGGTGTTCGAAACAGACGCCAGCACCTCGGGCTCGGCTTATCCCCGACTCTATGTCGATGCTGGCAGAAACAGTCAGGTCACGGTGGTTGAGGAGTACATCAATCGCGGTGACGAAGCAGCACTGGTGAATGCGGTCTCTGAGTACCGCCTGGCCGGTGGCGCCCAGGTGACGAGCGTTCGGCTGACCGTCGAAACAGACACCGTTCAGCACGTTGGCGCAACAGGAGTGAAGCAGGCTCGCGACTCGCGTTTTGAGAGTCACTGCGTGGGCTTTGGTGGCCCGCTACGGCGCCATGACTTGCAGGTGCGTCTAGAGGGTGAGGGAGCAGAATGTCTGCTCAATGGCGTAGCCGTTACCCAGGACCGCCAGCACTTCGATAACCATACCTGCATTGAGCACGTCGCACCGCGCTGCAACAGTGAGGAGACTTACCGCAATATTGCGGCGGATCAGTCTCAGATTGTCTTCAACGGCCGCATCCATATTCATCAGGACGCCCAGAAGTCCGACGCCAATCTGAACAACCGTAATCTGCTGCTATCCACCGGTGCGGAAATCGACACCAAACCGGAACTCGAAATCTACGCCGACGACGTCAAGTGCGCCCACGGTGCAACGGTAGGCCAGCTCAACGAGGAGTCGTTGTTCTATCTGGTTTCCCGGGGAATCGGTCGCCGCGAGGCCGGCGTACTACTGACCATGGCGTTTGTGAACGAACTGCTGGAACAGATACCGGTGGAATCCGTGCGCGAGACGGCTCAGGAGAAGCTCGGTCGGTTTATCGAGAAGAGTTTCGAGGACGATGCGAAGAAGGTACTTTCCTAATGACAAGCGTGATGGCTGAGACAACATCGGTAGTTCCCTTTGACGTTGAGCGGGTTCGGGCAGATTTCCCGATTCTCAGCCAGACGATCAATGGAAAGCCGCTGGTGTATCTCGACAACACAGCGTCGGCGCAGAAACCGACGGCTGTGCTGGATGCCATGCGCGATTACTACTGTCGCGATCACGCTAATGTCCATCGGGGCGCTCACACTCTCGGAGACAGGGCGACCGCGGCGTTCGAAGGTGCCCGCGAGACGGTCCGCCGCTTTATCAACGCCGGATCGGTTGAAGAAGTTATCTGGACCCGGGGTACTACCGAAGCCATTAACCTCGTGGCCAATGGCCTCTCGGCCTCTCTGAAGCCTGGCGACGAGATTCTCGTGAGTCATATGGAGCACCACGCCAATATCGTGCCCTGGCAGGTGTTGGCTCAGCGAACCGGCGCCAGCCTGAAAGTCATAGAGGTCACGGAGCGCGGCGAGCTTGATCTCGAGAGCTTCGAAAGCCTGCTGAGCGAACGCACCAGAATACTGGCCGTTACTCACGTCTCGAACGTGCTGGGCACCATCAACCCTGTCGCTCAGATGATTCGACGCGCCAAGCAAGTAGGTGCTCTGACGCTAATCGACGGTGCCCAGGCCGTTCCGCATTTCGCGCCCGATGTGCAGGCTCTGGACGCAGACTTCTACACCTTTTCGTCCCACAAACTGTTTGGCCCCACCGGGATCGGTGTTCTTTATGGTCGTCGCGCCATTCTCGAAGACCTGCCCCCTTACCAGGTGGGCGGAGAGATGATAGAGCGGGTGACCTTTGAGAAAACCACCTGGGGTGCGCTGCCCTACAAGTTCGAGGCGGGCACACCCGCTATTGCCGAGGCCGTCGGCCTTCAGGCCGCCATCCAGTATCTGCAGTCTCTGGATCTTAACGGCGCTCACCAGGCTGAAGCGGCGCTTCTGGAGCGTGCTAACTCACTGGTTGAGACGGTCCCGGGCATGAGCGTAATAGGTAATGCTGATCGCAAGGTGGCGGTGATGTCCTTTAAAATCGACGGACTGCACCCCAGTGATATAGGTACGCTGCTGGATCAGCAAGGCGTCGCCATCCGCACAGGCGATCATTGTGCCCAGCCGTTGATGTCCCGATTTCAGGTGCCGGGGACTGCCCGTGCATCGTTCGCTTTTTACAATACGTTGGATGAGGTTGATCGGCTGTTTGCTGGCCTCCAGAAAATCCAGCGCATGTTCGCCTGAGGAGGTTGTCACCATGTCGGCAGAAACCTTTACCCCGGTAGTAGGCGTGTCCATGACCGCCCGTGCCGCCAGCCATGTGCGCAAGCAGTTGGCAAAGAATCCTGCGGCTCAGGGTATCCGGCTGGCAGTAAAACAGTCCGGCTGCTCTGGCTTTAAATATGTCACCGAATGGGTGACAGACGTCGAAGATAACGACAAGGTTTTCTCGGTAGACGACGTGCAGATTTTTGTTCGCAACAAAGATCTGCCTTACGTTAATGGCACTGAAATCGACTTTGTGACAGAAGGCGTCAACTCACTGTTTTACTTTCGCAATCCCAATGCGACCGCGGAATGCGGCTGCGGCGAGAGCTTCTCAATCGTCTGAGCCGGCGCAAAGCCTGCCCAGACGCTACCGGCCAACCAGGGACCGAATTCGTCATGCAAGAACGTGAAGTGGTGCTGACCAAGCGTCAGGTAACGGGACGACTGGTCCCTGCCGGCACCGAAATTGCCATTCCTGCCGATACCTTTGTCACGATCACTCAGGCGTTGGGTGGTAGCTTTACCGTTGCGGTGAACGGCAACCTGGCTCGAATCGAAGGGCATGATGCCGACGCACTCGGCAAAGAGCCTCTGCAAAGCAGTTTCGACACCCCGACGGATGGTTCAATCAACGAGAATCAGGTGTGGGAAGCTTTGCGTAACTGCTATGACCCGGAAATCCCGGTTAACGTTGTTGATCTCGGGCTTATCTACGGCTGCGAAATTCACTCTCATCCGGATTCGGAAGAGGCCGAGCCCAATCGGGTCGATATCCGCATGACGTTGACTGCGCCGGGTTGTGGTATGGGTCCGGTGATCGCCGATGACGTCAAGCGCAAAGTCGAGCAGGTGCCGAATGTAGATCAGGTGAACGTTGAGCTGGTGTTCGATCCGCCCTGGAACAACGACATGCTGACCGATGAAGCGAAACTCGAACTGGGTATGCTATGACCGACCAACGCGAGCTCTTCCACGCCAACACGCTCGGCATCAAAAACTCAATCGAAGATGTGATTGAGGACTTTGAGCTGCTCGAAGAGTGGGAAGAGCGCTATGCCTACATCATTGACCTCGGCAAGCAGCTACCTGCCTTTCCGGAAGAGGAAAAGCGCGAGGAGAACTACATTCACGGCTGCCAGAGCCAGGTGTGGTTTATCTATCACCACGAGGCCGATGATAACCGGCTCCTGCTGCTGATTGAGTCTGATGCGATGATTGTGCGGGGGCTGGCTGCGATCATTCTGGTGGCTTTCAATGGCAAGACGCCGAAGGAACTGCTCGACACCGATATTGATGCCATCTTCCAGCGCCTGGATCTTCTGCGACACGTTTCAGCAACCCGCAGCAACGGGCTGCGGTCCATGGTGGCACGAATTCAGGGCGTAGCCGAAGCGCTGGCGTAGGCCGATTTGAGTTGGGCCCTGCCCTTATTGAAAACCCTAGTGAATACGCTTTGCGAAAGCCTCGTCAGAATACGATGACGATGTCATCCCTCTGCACATTGAGCATGTCCGCCTGCACTGGAATCACGCCAGTGCTGAATTCCGGGAAGACACTGCCGACGGTGAGTTCAACGCCCGCATCGTGCAGCTCCGGCGGCTGGTCCAGGGTCGTGAAATCAGTATAGGTCCGGTAAACATTGAGCGTCATGCCAGGTCGCAGCCCGCTGGTCGCACCCGCCTTCAGACGCACGCTGTTTCCATCTACCCGCTCGATACGAGCCATGAAAGGCTGGCACGCCAGGCTCTCATCGACTGAGTGAACCATGCGGGCAATCGCCTCATTGGCGGCTTGTCCGTAGCCTGTGTGGAGAAAGCCCGGCGTTCCAAAGCCTGCCACTTCTCCCTCACTGGCGTTCCACTCGCCATAGCTCTCGAATCGCTCCCGATAGACAATGCTGCCGCTGTAACCATCGACCAGCATCAGATCCACCTCGAATCGCCGGCGACGGTCTGACATTCCCAGGCCCCGCTGGATACGGTCAACAATCGACTCATCCCAGGCCGTCGGATCAACCACGCCCATATCGCGGATAGCTCCGGTCAGCACAAACTGGGTTCCCAACTCACGGGCCACGGGCAGCACGTCACTGACCCGGTTATCGAAAGACTGATGACTGGGCAGATCCACTGCAGCCGGGAACAGGGAAAGATCGGTCACCATACGAGGCTGAACATGGCCCTGCCGGCCTAGCTCACGGGCGAGGATTTCGGGCAGCTTACGGTCAGCATCGAACAGATTTCCGATGGTGGCCTGCTCCGGACGCAGAATCGGAAATCCGGTGATCGCGAGGGTCCGCCTGAGCGATGAGGACGCCTGGCCCGCGCATTCCAGCGCCGGGGTCATGTTTGCCGAAAGGGTTATGGTCAGTATCCGACCATCCGGAGAGATGTGCTCAGCAGCGACTCGGATGTCGCGCGCTCTCGAACGGGTATCAACGGTGAACCGGGATTGAACCAGTTGCCCGTTTTCCACGGTTTCCCGACTGCGGACGTGGGCGCTGTAATTGAGCGACAGCTCTTCCATCGCTGCTTCACGAGCGGCGGTCCTGGCTTCCGCAATTCGGCCATTCACAATTTCAGCGTGTCCTTTGGCCTGCATCAGAATGGCATCAGCGGGCTGACTGATGCCAACGGTCAGCAGTAGCAGCAAGATAATGCCTGGCGAGCAACCCGCCACTCGAGCATGAAAACATTTGAGAATCATCGTCGGCCTCACTCCAGGTAATAGAGCGATTGCCCGGAAGCCGGCGCTTCGGCCCGGGTGGATGGCTCGGAAGTCTCCAGCCGATTTGGCTGATCCGTGAACAGGCACAGATCGGTATTGTCACTGGCAAAAGCCTTATCAAAGCAGCGACTGAAACCTTCCGGCAGTCTCATTTCCATGACGGTCTCAATAACACCATCGACGTTTTCCCGCACCGCCACGACACGGGCACCGCGTAAATGGGTGTCGATCATGGTCTGGAAACGGTCACTGTTCATCGCAAAATCCCTTACCTGGGAATCCCCAAAGATCACGATGCCATTCACCTGCTCTGCCAGAGCCCGATAGGCGTCGAGCCTGGAAGCTCTGCGAGCCAGCAGGCGGTCTTTGGCCGAGATGGCCTGTGCAGAGGAATAGGTTCCATAGCCGCTGGCGCGGATAACCACTTCTTCAGCCTCATCGGCATGGGAGTGCTGAGCGTCTTTGGATCGATAGTGGCCCACAGGCGCACAAGCTCCCAGCATCAGGAGGCCGCAGAGAATCGCCAAGCCCGGCCCCTTTACGGAACCGGCAGCGTTTTTTCTGTGCCGGAAAATCGTCATATTCACACTCCAGATAAGCCTATCTACCGGTTACATGGAAAAATCAGGCCAACTCGTTAGCGCCTTGTTTCTCTTGAAAAAAGCTAGCGATAGCCGTTTTCTGCCCGCGCAAACCGGCAAAAGCCTGCCGCAGTCGAGCCCCAGGCACACAATCTGTTACACGCAGATCCCTACCGGAACCGGTTGCTTCTACTAATCTTTGATCAATTGTTTCTGGCCGGCGAGTTGCGGATGGTCGCGGATCATCACGTACAGCAGCGTGGCTCTGCGTTGCCACGACTTACGGCCCCTGCCCTTGTTTTCTCAGGAGATTGCCAATGAAGTTTCGTCCCGCCCGGCTCACGGTCGCCATCAGCCTGTGCGTTATTTCCAGCCAGGCCCTCAGTTCACCCCAGGTCTTTTCCTCTGCCCGCAATTTCGCCATGGGGGGTACCGGCGTCGCGTCGTCCATGCCGTCAGCCGCTGCGGCGAAAAATCCAGCGCTCATGGCGGCGGACCATCATGACTGGGCGGATGATTTCGGCATCAGTCTTTCGGTCGGTGCGCGGGTCGCGGATGGTGAAGATGTTCAGGGACAGGCTGAGGACATTCAGGACAGCATTGATGACTTCGAACAGATCGCTGACCAGATTGACGGTCTGAACACCAGTGGCGCTACGCCCTCCGAGGTTGAAGCCGCTCGTGATGAGGCAAGATCAACCGCGACCAGACTCAAGGGCGAACTGATCGACCTGGATGAAGATACAACTCGTGCCGATGTGGGTGTTGAGCTGAGTTTTGCATTACCAAGCCCCAGATTCTCTGTTGGCGGTTTTGCCACAGTCAGCGCGCGGGTGGTAGCCAAAGGTGATCTGAGCGACAGCGACATCAGTCTGCTCGACGATATTATTGACGCGGGCAACAATCCTGAGGATTTTGCCAACGGCACAGCGCCAAATCAGATCGATAATCTGACCTCCGAAGGTCGAGTCCTCGCTTCAGGTATTGGCGAGCTGGGCATTGCTTTCGCCCATCAATATAAGTTGGCGGATAATCGATCGCTTGAAGTGGGCGTTTCACCCAAATTTGTTCAGCTGGTGACCTACCAGTACACCCAGGCGGTGAACGACTTCGACGAAGACAGCTATGATTCGGACGACTTTCAGACTGAGAAGAGCGGATTCAATCTGGATGTCGGCGCCAACTACACCTTCGGTGCGGACCGTCAGTGGAATGCTGGTGTGGTGGTGAAGAACCTGATCCCCATGGAACTGGATTCAGCCGCCGCACGCCCCGGTGAAGAAAAGTACACCCTCGAAATCGATCCCATGGTCACCGCCGGTATTGCCCACCGTGGCAATTTCCATGTGGTCACGGCTGATCTGGAACTGACCAAGCGCAAAGCCTTTGGTTATGGCGATGACACTCAGTGGCTTGCAGTGGGCGGCGAATTTGATGCCTGGCGATGGGCGCAACTGCGGGTCGGTGCCCGCTTTAACCTGGCCAGCAACGGCGACGATACCGGCATCGATGAAAGCTCGCAGTTTACTGCTGGCATCGGCCTGTCACCGTTCGGCGCGCGCTTCGATATCGCCGGCATGGTCAGCGACAATGACGTCGGTGCCATGGCTGAACTGGGTTACGCATTCTGACCATCGACGCCATCGTCTGCTCGCCGACAATTGCCCGCTACGCCGGGAACCTCTTACTATGGAGGCTGTGACGGGCATCAAGGTGCGGAGCAATGGAGATCTATCTGGTAGGCGGCGCTGTCCGGGATGAATTGCTCGGCTTGCCTGTCAAAGATCGGGACTGGGTGGTTGTCGGTGCAACACCCGAACAGATGATCGCTGAGGGTTATAAGCAGGTGGGAGCCGACTTTCCGGTTTTCCTGCATCCGGTGAGTCACGAGGAATACGCCCTGGCCCGCACGGAACGTAAGCAGGGCCACGGCTACCACGGCTTTGTAGTCCACAGCGCGCCCGACGTCACCCTCGAACAGGACCTGCTGCGCCGCGATCTCACCATCAACGCTCTGGCGCGTTCTGAAACCGGAGCGTTGGTGGACCCTTTCAATGGTGCCCGAGATCTGAAAAAACAGGTACTGCGCCATGTGTCCCCTGCTTTTGCGGAGGATCCTCTGCGCGTTCTGCGCACCGCCCGATTTGCCGCTCGCCTTGCCCCCCTCGGCTTCAAAGTGGCGCCTGAAACCAATGAAATCATGGCCGGGATGGTTAATTCCGGAGAGCTTGACCACCTGGTGGCCGAGCGGGTCTGGAAAGAGCTTGGCCAAACCCTCTGTGACCCCTCCCCTGGCACTTTCTTCCAGGTGCTGGACAACTGCGGAGCACTGGCAAGAATGTTCCCGGCCCTGTGTCATCCCCAGCGACTCGAGCGAGGTCTGGCGGCAATCAGTCAACTGCCCCGCACCTCATCAGCATCCTTGAGACTGGTCGCGCTGCTCCACGCAGTACCGGACGAGGAAGCCGACCAACTGATCAGCACGCTCAAGCCGCCGTCCGAGGTCCAGGCCTTACTGCCCCTGGTTCGCCTCCTCAAGCTTCAGGCACAGCGAGGCGGACGCGCTGCGGAACTACCGGCGTGGCGGCTTCTCGAACTGCTGACCCGTTGCGATGCCTGGCGTCGCTCTGAGCGCTTTGATGATCTGATGCTGGTTCTTGATGCTCTGCCATTGAATGAGGCCCCCGAGCTCGCCAACCAGCTGCGGCGGGCGCGGATCAAAAGCAGTGGCGTCGAGACGGCGCCTTTTCTGGAACGGGGACTGCGCGGTCCTGAGTTGGGTCAGGCGATCCATGACGAGCGCCTGCGCCGTATACAGCAAATGCGCCATTCCTGAAAAAAGAGCCTGTTTATGTCCAGTTCTGATAGCCCCGTTGCTCTGATCACCGGAGCCGCCCGTCGCCTCGGTGCCTGCACCGCCAAAAAACTGCACGACCGTGGCTGGCGGCTGGTCATTCACTGCAATCACAGCCGCGAAGAAGCGGATGCCTTTGCGGCTCAGCTCAATGAGGTTCGCGCCGGGTCGGCGTCCGTTGTACAGGGTAATCTCTCCTCAGTGGAGGCGGTTCGCCGTGTGGCCAACGACGCTGTAGGTCAGTGGCAGCGACTGGACGCGGTGGTCAACAATGCCTCGGTGTTCTATCCGACCCCCATGGACTCTGCGACTGCGGACGACTGGGACGCTATTATGGCCACCAATCTTCGCGCACCTTTTGAGCTGGTCCAGACCGCTTTACCAGCTCTGCAGAAGGCTGGCGGGGTCGTGATCAATCTGATCGATATCTACAGTGAAAGACCGCTAGCGAATCATCCGATCTACTGCGCCAGTAAAGCCGGGCTTGCAGCACTCACCCGTTCATGGGCCAAGGATCTTGCGCCGGCCATAAGGGTCAACGGCGTGTCGCCTGGCGCTATTCTCTGGCCGGAGCAGGAATCGGATAACAGCGATCACCAGAAAAAACTGCTCGAGAAAGTGCCGCTCAGACGGACCGGAAATCCAGAGGACATTGCTTCGACTGTCGTGTTTCTGATTTGCGATGCGCCCTACATCACCGGCCAGATCATCCCGGTAGACGGCGGACGCAGCCAGAATATGTAGCGTTTTTCCTGCCGAAAGTTTCCCTCGCCGGCAAAGCCTGCCGACCCATGCCTCAGCTGATACAATGCAGCGATTCAAGAATCAGGAGTCTAATCATGCGTGACGTTGTCATTGTTGCCGCCCGCCGCACCGCCACTGGCAATTTCTGCGGTGGTCTTTCAAGTCTGTCTGCCGATCAACTGGGTTCTGCGGTCATCCAGGCCCTGCTCGAACAAACCGGCGTTGCTGCTGGCGAGATTGACGAAGTCATCCTCGGTCAGGTGCTGACCGCTGGCGCTGGCCAGAACCCGGCACGCCAGGCTTCCGTCAACGCGGGTCTGCCAGCCGAAGTGCCGGCCATGACGATCAACAAACTGTGTGGATCTGGTTTGAAGGCGGTGCATCTGGCCGTCCAGGCGATCGCCTGTGGAGATGCAGACATCGTGATCGCCGGTGGGCAGGAAAGTATGAGCAATGCTCCCCACGTGGTGCCGGGCAGCCGCAATGGTCAGCGCATGGGTGACTGGAAGATGGTCGACACCATGATTCACGATGGTCTGACTGACGCTTTCAATCACTACCACATGGGTATCACCGCCGAAAACATCGTGGAAAAGTTCGGTATCAGCCGTCAGGAGCAGGACGAATTCGCGGCTGCCTCCCAGCAGAAGGCCGCTGCCGCCCGGGAAGCGGGCAAATTTAACGATGAAATCGTTCCTGTGCAGGTCCCTCAGCGCAAAGGCGATCCGATTACCGTGGACCAGGATGAAGGTCCGCGAGAAGTGACCGCAGAAAAGCTCTCAGGCCTCAAGCCGGCGTTCAAGAAAGACGGCACGGTGACCGCAGGTAACGCGTCCTCGCTCAATGATGGCGCTGCCGCAGTGATGGTCTGTAGCGCCGAGAAGGCGAAGGCGCTCGGGCTGACTCCTCTGGCCACAATCCGAGGCTATGCAAATGCTGGTGTGGACCCGGCCATCATGGGGACCGGCCCAATTCCCGCCACGCGTCGCTGTCTGGAGCGCGCCGGCTGGAGCATCGGCGAACTGGATCTGATCGAAGCTAACGAAGCCTTTGCCGCCCAGGCGATCTCCGTCAATCGTGAACTGGGCTGGGACACTGCCAAGGTTAACGTCAACGGCGGCGCTATCGCCCTCGGTCACCCAATCGGTGCTTCGGGCTGCCGTATTCTGGTAACGCTGCTGCACGAAATGCAGCGCAGAGATGCCAAGAAAGGCTTGGCGACGTTGTGTATCGGCGGTGGCATGGGTGTCGCCCTGGCAATCGAACGCTGAATCGGTGCTGCAGATCGTTCTGTATGAGCCGGAGATACCGCCCAACACTGGCAATATCATTCGGCTCTGCGCCAATACCGGCGCCCGCCTGCATCTGATCGAACCCCTGGGGTTCGATCTGTCCGACAAGCAATTGCGGCGAGCTGGGCTCGATTATCGCGAGTTCGCCAGTCTCGCCGTTCACTCCAGCTACCAGGCATTTCTGGACACCGAGCAGCCCCAGCGGCTGTTCGGTCTTACCACCAAAGGTCACAACTCCGTATTCGGCACCTCTTTCGGGGATAACGACTACCTGATGTTCGGCCCTGAAACCCGGGGCCTTCCTGAAGATGTGCGCGAGCAACTGCCGCCGCATCACCGCTTGCGACTGCCCATGCAGGCGCAGAGCCGAAGCCTGAACTTATCCAATGCCGTGGCTATCGTGGTCTATGAGGCGTGGCGGCAGTTGGGATTTCCGGGTTCTGTCTGAGTTTCGAGAGAGGAACACAGATCGGAGAGCGGGCGCTGACATCGTTCACTGGCTCTGGATGCCGGCCTTCACCGGCATGACTATTACATAAAGCCGTAAGTTCACTCGTCTCGGCGCAAGAGGGACTGTAACCGATTGCCGGATTGAGAGGTTGCACGTCACGCCGGCGAAGGCCGCTGCCCCTGATGGACAAGCTGATATCAGAGGATTTTTCGATCAAAAAAAACGCGCCCCGGTGGGCGCGCTTTTTTTTGCGTATCCAGAACAAGCGATCAGTTGGTCTGAGCGGCTTGCTGCTCCTGGCGCTGTTTGACAGCCTGGGCATAGATAGCGTCGAAGTTGACCGGCGCGAGCATCAGAGCCGGGAAGCTTCCCTTGGCAGCTGCGGTATCGATGGTTTCGCGGGCGTAGGGGAAAAGGATGGTCGGGCAGTAGGAGCCGAGCATCTGGCCCAACTGAGCGCCTTCGATGTTCTGAACCATAAAGATACCGGCCTGCTGAACTTCGATCAGGTAAGCCGTCTTTTCTTCAACCTTGGCAGTCACTGTCAGAGACAGAACCACTTCGTACTGGTTGTCGGAAATTTTTTCGTGGCTGGTGTTCAGGTCCAGATTGACCTGTGGACGCCACTGCTCCTGGAAAATCTGCGGAGCATTCGGGGATTCGAAGGACTGATCCTTCACGTAGATGCGCTGCAGAGCAAACTGCGGCTGGTTGGAGTTTTCGTTGGCGGCGCTGGCGGCCTGCTCGTTGTTCTCAGCCATGATTAATCCTTAGTCCGTTGAATGTGACTTCCGGCCAAACAGTGTCTGACAGCGTTTTGTCAGGGCCGGAAGCGGTATTGTTGGGCACGGTTCCAAACAAGGGCACCGAGTCTAGCGCGCTCACAGCACAATTGGTGTGAAGCAGTCCGCCAGTTTGAACAGTCGTAGAACCGCTGCCCGCGTTGTAAACGCCTAGTCAGTCAACCCGCGTTACTTCTTCACCAGTGGCAGATTGCTGTTCTTCCACTCGGCGATACCACCATTGAGCCGCACGACGTTGCTAAAGCCGGCAGCTTTGAGGTCTTTAACGGCCAGAGCCGCGTGCTGACCCATCTTGTCCACCACGATGATCTGCCGATCTTTGTGCTTCTGTAGCTCGCTCGGCGCGCGTTCCTTGATGCTGTTGAGCGGAATATGCAGCGAACCGGTAATGCGGCCTTCGCTGAACTCCTTGCGATCACGAACATCCACCAGAACTGCGGCATCCCGGTTAAGCAGGTTGACCGTCGCCTGGGGTGAAAGTTTCTGACCGCCGCGGCGGGATTCGAGAATCACCAACGCCAGCAGCAGTGCCGCGAAACAGGATACGAGAATGTAATGGTTGATGATGAATTCGAACAATCTGTCCATGGAACGACTCTGGCGTTGAATTTGGCGCGATTATACACAGCCGCCGCCGGCGACTGAAGGCACGCGGGCGCATGGCGACTGCCGGGTGAAACGGGTAAAATCCGGCCATCATGTGCTTATCCAGGGAATTCACCATGACCGCTACACGCACGCCGACTGCGCTTATCATCCTCGACGGCTGGGGCTACCGCGAACCCGCCGACGACAACGCCATCAGCAACGCCGATACGCCATTCTGGGATTCGATCTGGAGCGAGCAGCCGAAAACACTGATCAATACCTCAGGCATGTTTGTGGGACTGCCGAAAGGCCAGATGGGTAATTCCGAGGTCGGCCATATGAATCTCGGCGCTGGCCGGGTGGTCTATCAGAGCCTGACACGTATCGATAAGGACGTTGAGGAAGGCACCTTCGCCAAGAATACAGTCCTGACTAATGCCATGGACAAGGCAATAGCAAACGACGGTGCCATCCATCTGATCGGCCTCCTGTCGCCAGGCGGTGTCCATTGTCATGAAGACCACGTGCTGGCCGCGGCCGAAATCGCCGCCGCCCGGGGTGCCAAAAAAGTCTACATCCACGCCTTCCTCGACGGCCGCGACATGCCGCCACGCAGCGCTCGTCCGTCTCTTGAAAAGGCCTCGGCCAAACTTGAAGAACTCGGCGTTGGTCGCGTAGCCAGCATCATTGGTCGTTACTTCGCCATGGACCGCGACAACCGCTGGGATCGTGTGCAGGCAGCCTATGATCTGCTGACCGAGGGCAAGGCAGAGTTCACCGCGTCTGACGCGATGTCCGGTCTCGATGCGGCCTACGAGCGCGACGAAAACGATGAGTTTGTTAAAGCCACCAGCATCAAAGCCGACGGCCAACCGGACGCCTCGATCAAAGATGGCGACACCGTACTATTCATGAATTTCCGTGCGGATCGTGCCCGTGAGCTGACCCGGACGTTCGTGGAAGACGACTTCGATGGGTTCAACCGCTCCAGCCGCCCTAAACTGGCGGAGTTTGTGACGCTTACAGAGTACGCCGCTGACATCGACGCACCCTGCGCCTATCCGCCCGAGCAGCTCAGCAACGGCTTGGGCGAATTTGTGTCTTCCAAAGGCAAGACTCAGCTGAGAATTGCCGAGACCGAGAAATACGCCCACGTGACCTTCTTCTTCAACGGCGGCGTCGAAACGCCCTTCGAAGGCGAAGATCGCATCCTGGTGCCGTCTCCCAAGGTTGCGACTTACGACCTGCAACCGGAGATGAGTGCTCCGGAAGTGACAGAAAAGCTCTGCGAAGCGATTCGCAGTGGTAAATATGATCTGCTGGTCTGCAACTACGCCAACGGCGACATGGTCGGCCACACCGGCAGTCTGGGGGCCGCAATCAAAGCGGCGGAGTGTCTCGATGGCTGCCTGAAGCAGATCAACGAGGCGCTGGCCGATGTCGACGGACAGGCTCTGGTAACAGCCGATCACGGCAACCTTGAGCAGATGACTGACCCCAAATCCGGGCAGGTACATACCTCCCACACCATCGGACCTGTTCCGCTGGTCTATCTGGGCAAGCGCAATGTCACCCTGTCCGACGATGGCAGCCTCAGTGACGTCGCACCTACGCTGCTTAAACTGATGGGTGTGGAACAGCCAGCGGAAATGAGTGGTCGCAGCCTGGTCAGCGTTAACGATTGAGCCCAGACTGCTCGGGGATACGCCGATTAACATCGCGTTCTCTCAGATGTCGAGCTGTCTCAGATAAAGTCCTCCCGCTGTTTGGATCTGCACTAGACTGTGATCCAAAAGCGGGGGACCACCTGCCTCGCAAGTCCGGCCTGCTTGAACCCTTGAATCTATGCCAGTTGTTTTGAGAGACAGGAAGTTATTGGGAAATCCGCCAGCGCCTGGTTTTTGGGAGCGCCTTTAGCCATGCCGGTCACTCGCCTCAGCCGCCACCTTCGCTTGACGGTGCTAATGCTGATTGCCCTGTTGGCTTTACCGGGTCTCGGGCTGGACACGGCGCTCGCGCAGCAACCCTCTGACTCCGAACTGAAAGCCCTGAAATCCCGCATTGCAGAGATCGACCGGTGGCTCAAAGGCGCCGAGAAAGATCGATCGCGTCAGCAGCAGCAGTTGGCCAGCATCGAAAGCAATATCAGCAAAACCCTGAAGCAGCAGAGAGACCTGCAGCAGAAGCTGGCAAACACGCAGACCGAGCTGGGAGAGCTGGAAGCCCGGGCTAAAACCCTTGAAAAAGATCTGAAACAGCGTGAAGTAGGCTTGCGCGAGCAGATTCGGTCGGCCTGGAAGCAGGGTGACTCACCTGCCATCAAGCTATTGCTCAACGAGGATGACCCCTCTTCGGTGGCCCGCTCGCTGACTTATCATCGCTACCTCAGCGACGCGATCCAACAGAAGATTGATGCCTTCAATAACGACCTGCGCGAACTTCGCCAGGCCCAGGTAGAGGTCAGCAAAGCTCGGGAAGAACTCAAACAGGTGGGCGAGTCATTGAAGGCACGGGAGGTCGAGCTAACCGCTCAGCGGCGCGATCGTCAAGAGGCCGTGGCAGCTCTGGGTTCGCAAATAAAGGATCGCAGAAAGCTTAAATCAGCCCTGGAGGCTGATCAGAATCGGCTTCAAAACCTTGTGCAGGAAGTCGAAACCGCCGTCAACGACATTCCCATTCCCGCCCAGAACAAGCCCTTTTCTGATCTGAAGGGACGCCTGCCCTGGCCCGTCAAAGGCAAATTGCTCTCCGGCTACGGCGTTCCGCTGGCAGATGGCCAACTCAGACAACGGGGACTGATGATTCGCGCCTCCGAGGATCAGCCGGTACGGGCGGTCCATACAGGCCGCGTGGTGTTTGCCAACTGGCTCAGAGGGGCGGGACTTTTGATCATCGTGGATCACGGCGAGGGATATCTGAGTTTATATGGCCATAACAACAGCCTTCTGGTGGACCAGGGGGACTGGGTCCGTGGCGGAGACGAACTCGCGCTGAGCGGATCCAGCGGCGGAGCCGGGGAACCTCGGCTGTATTTCGAGATCAGGAGGAAAGGCAAGCCGATAAATCCTCTACCCTGGCTGTCTCGCCGATAGGGCAATCCACATTCACGCAGCCCGTGTCACACCGCCAGCCAATCAGGCTGACAATTCAGTGATGTAGAGCCATACTGTCGGCCTGTGTGAAAACGGTAATGATTTCGGGAGCCGGTCCCTTGCATTGTTCAACATCGGCTCCGGGTCGGGAAAACAGGAACCATTCATGAGTCGTCGTATTTTCAATCCCGCTGTCCTGCGCAACGCTATCTGCCTCGCCTTTCTCAGCCTTCCCGTCACTGGCCTGGCTCAGGAAACGACGGATGCGACGACCCGGACCACACCAGCGGCCTCTCTGCCGCCTGCGAAGTCACAGCTGCCGCTGGAAGATCTGCGCAAATTCACAGAGGTGTTCAGCCGCATCAAAGACGCCTATGTTGAGGAAGTCGAGGACCGCAAACTGCTCGAGAAGGCCATCGAAGGCATGCTCTCCGGCCTGGACCCCCACTCTGCCTACCTCGAACCCAAGGCTTACGAAGAGCTTGAAGAGAGCACCACCGGCGAATTCGGTGGACTGGGTATTGAAGTCGGTATGGAGGATGGCTTTGTCAAAGTCATCGCGCCTATCGATGACACTCCGGCCCAGAAGGCAGGCGTGGAAGCGGGCGACCTGATCATCAAGCTCGGCGATCAGCCTGTAAAAGGCATGACCCTGGACGAAGCCGTCAAGCTCATGCGCGGCAAGCCCGGAACGACCCTTAAGCTGACCATCATCCGTGAAGGCGAGAATTCACCGCGGGAGATCGATGTTGAGCGGGCCGTTATCCGTGTGGCCAGCGTTAAGTCACGACTACTGGAGAGCGGTTATGGCTATGTCCGGATGACCCAGTTCCAGGCCAATTCCGGCGATGAAATGGTCGATGCCGTGAAGAGCCTCAAGGAGCAAAATGGCGGTCACCTGTCGGGATTGATCGTCGATCTGCGCAATAACCCTGGAGGTATTCTGCAGGCCGCGGTCGCCTCCGCCGACGCGTTTTTGGATAGCGGTCTGATTGTTTACACCGAAGGCCGCATTCCAAGCTCGAAGCTGCGCTTTGCCGCCACCGAAGGTGATATCAGCGATGGCACACCGCTGGTGGTGCTGATCAATGGTGGCTCCGCCTCCGCCTCCGAAATTCTGGCTGGCGCGCTTCAGGATCAGGGCCGCGCTGTCATCATGGGCACCCAGTCGTTCGGTAAAGGCTCGGTACAGACCGTAATACCGTTGGACAAAACCCATGCCATCAAACTGACCACAGCCCGCTACTACACTCCCAGCGGCCGCTCCATCCAGGCTAAAGGCATCACGCCGGACATCGAGGTCAAACCAGCCAAGCTGACCGAAATTGAGTCCCAGCCGTTTTTCACCGAAGCTGACCTGAACGGCCACCTGGATGGCGAAGACGGCGAAAGCAATTCTGAAAATCAGGCTGAGCAAGGTGCCAGTGACGACAACGGCAGCATGGGTGCCGCCGAAGCCCTCGCTCGGGATTACCAGCTAAGAAGTGCTCTGAACCTGCTCAAGGGCATTGCCATCATGAACCGCAAACAAGCGCCCGAGACCGTCGAACCGGCGGCGGAGTGATCGAAGTCATGATTGCTCTGCGCAGCGTTACGGCCAAGTCCGCGCTCGCGCTGATAGCGGCACTGGCGCTGATGCCGCAGATGGCAGCTGCAGACACCCGTTCAGCCAGAATCCCAATGGCCTTCAGCACCGAAGCAGCGCTGCCCACCATCGCCATCATCATTGATGACATGGGACATGACTGGAAACAGGGCCAGCGCCTGATCGACATGGATCAACCGCTGACGCTGGCCTTCCTTCCGTTTCGCCGTTATACCCGCCAGTTGGCCACCAGCGCCTTCGAGAAAAACAAGGAAATCATGTTGCACCTGCCGATGGAGAACACTCATCGGCTGGCATTGGGACGCTCCGGCATCACCTCAGATATGACAAGAGAGGAAATCGTCGGCATCTTGCGGCTTGCACTGGCGGACATCCCCCATGTCCGGGGTATGAACAACCATATGGGAAGCCTCCTTACCCAGATGAAAGAGCCCATGGAATGGGTGATGGCGGAACTGGCTGGCCAGCCGCTCTACTTCATCGATAGCCGCACAACCGCAAGTACGGTGGCTGCGATCACTGCGGGCGAAGCCGGGGTGCCGGCAATGTCGCGGGATGTCTTTCTGGATCACGAGAACACGCGCGAATATATGGAACAGCAGTTCAGGCGGCTGATCGACATTGCCCGTACTCAAGGCAGCGCCATCGGGATTGGCCATCCCCATCCGGCGACCGTGAACTTCCTTGCGGAGAAATTGCCGACGCTGGACAGCGAGGGCGTAGCGGTTGCAACGGTCAGTGCGGTCTGGTCAATGCGTCACGGTAACCAGGCAATGTTCGCCCCTTCCGATGACTCGGCTGATCAGAAACTGTTGGCCGCGAAGCCGGATAAGGGTCAGGCCGATCAGACCAACTGACTTCCTCGACTCTTTATTCTACAACCAGCTTAGTCTGCAACCAGCACTCGGCGCGCCGCCCTTAGAGCTGCCGCACCTCAATCCCCTGCTCTGCCATAAAACGCTTCGCCTCAGGAATCGTGTATTCAGCGAAGTGGAAAATGGAGGCTGCCAGCACGGCATCGGCGCCGCCTTTCGTCACGCCATCGGCAAGATGCTGAAGATTGCCAACCCCACCGGACGCGATCACCGGGACAATCACGGCATCGCTGATGGCACGGGTCAGCTGCAGGTCGAATCCACTTTTGGTGCCGTCCCGATCCATACTGGTCAACAGCAGCTCGCCGGCACCCAGTTCAACCATTCGCACGGCCCATTCAACGGCGTCAAGACCGGTTGGCTTGCGGCCACCATGGGTAAAGATTTCCCAGCGAGGTGACTCGCCTTCGGCGCTCACCTGTTTGGCGTCAATGGCCACCACGATGCACTGACTGCCGAAACGTTCAGCTGCCTCCTGAACAAAGCCAGGGTTGAATACGGCAGCCGTGTTGATGGATACCTTGTCTGCTCCGGCGTTCAGAAGCTTGCGGATATCGTCGACAGTTCTCACTCCACCGCCCACGGTCAGAGGAATGAAAACCTCTGAAGCCATTCGCTCGACCGTGTCGTAGGTGGTGTCCCGGCTTTCGTGGCTGGCGGTAATATCCAGAAAGGTGATTTCGTCAGCACCCTGCTCGTTGTACCGGCGGGCGACCTCTACCGGATCGCCGGCATCGCGTATGCCAACGAAATTAACGCCCTTGACCACACGTCCCTGATCCACATCCAGGCAGGGAATAATCCGCTTTGCCAGTGCCATGACTCAGATTCCCGTTCAGTTAGAGGACTGGGCGTCGCACCAGTTCTGTGCTTCCGTCAGATCCAGAGTGCCCTCATAGATCGCCCGGCCTGTGATTGCGCCCAGGATACCCCGGTCTGCCACTTTGCCCAGTGCTCTGAGGTCATCCATATTGGTGACGCCGCCAGAGGCAATCACCGGAATTCCGGCAGCTTCGGCCAGTTGCGCGGTGGCCTCAACGTTAACACCCTGCATCATGCCGTCGCGGCTGATATCGGTGTAGACGATTGCATCTACGCCGTCGTTGGCAAAGCGCCTGGCCAGATCAGTCGCCTGGACTTCAGAAACTTCTGCCCAGCCATCGGTGGCCACGCGGCCGTCCTGCGCATCCAGGCCAACAATGATGTGGCCGGGAAACGCCTTGCACATTTCAGTGACGAATTTCGGTTCCTTGACGGCCTTGGTGCCAATGATGACCCACTGAACACCCGCCTTGAGATAGGCCTCGATGGTTTCCGCCGAGCGGATGCCGCCGCCAATCTGAATCGGCAGATTCGGATAGCGGCGGGCAATGGCGGTGACGATTTCACCGTTGACCGGCTCACCAGCGAAGGCTCCGTTCAGATCCACCAGATGCAGACGACGAGCGCCCGCATCCACCCAGCGGGAAGCGACAGCAACGGGATCTTCCGAGAACACGGTGGAATCGTCCATCCGGCCCTGGCGCAGACGAACGCACTGGCCGTCCTTCAGATCAATGGCGGGAATAATCAACATATTCGGGTAATCCTTGAATGTCGGAACGGCGCTCAGTGACCGTCCCAGGCAACGAAATTTTTGAGGAGCTGAAGGCCGGCGCGCTGGCTCTTTTCCGGATGAAACTGAACGGCAAAGATATTGTCTCGGGCCACTGCAGCGGCGAAGTCGACGCCATAATGGGCGCGACCGGCGACAAAATCATTGGCTTCGGCCTCGACAAAGTAGCTGTGAACGAAATAGAAGCGGTCGCCGTCGGGAATTCTGTGCCAGAGGGGGTGGTCGACCATGTGATAGACCTGATTCCAGCCCATGTGCGGGACCTTCAAACGCTCTCCGTTTTCCTCCAGGGATTCACCGAAAAAGCGCACTTCCGACGGAAACAGATCGATACCGTCGACCCAGCCATTTTCTTCACTGCGGGACATCAGCGCCTGCATACCGACGCAAATGCCAAGCAGCGGCTGCTTTTCAGCCAGTTCTCTGACCAGAACGTCGACTTCAAGGCGGCGGATTTCCGCCATACAGTCGCGGATAGCGCCCACGCCCGGCAGAATCACCCGGTCTGCTGAACGCACTGTGCTGGCATCGGAAGTCACCACCACCCGGGCCTCGGGCGCAACATGCTCTACGGCCTTGCTGACCGAGTGCAGATTACCCATGCCGTAGTCGATAATGGCGACGGTCAGTCTTTCAGACATGATGAGACCTACAGCGACCCTTTGGTGGAAGCGACAGTACCCGCCATGCGCTCATCCGGCTCAATTGCCATACGCAGCGCGCGGCCAAAGGCCTTGAACACGGTTTCAATCTGGTGATGCGTGTTCTTGCCCTTGAGATTATCGATATGCAGAGTAGTCATGGAGTGATTGACGAAGCCGTGGAAGAACTCCTCAAACAGATCCACATCAAAGCCGCCTACGGAGCCGCGGGTATAAGGGACATCCATCATCAGACCAGGACGTCCCGAAAGGTCGATCACCACCCGCGACAACGCTTCGTCCAGCGGCACGTAGGCGTGGCCGTAGCGACGAATGCCTTTTTTGTCACCAATCGCCTGCTTGAAGGCCTGACCCAGAGTGATCCCTACATCCTCGACGGTGTGGTGATCATCGATGTGCAGATCGCCCTCGGCGGTGATGTCCAGATCAATCAGTCCGTGGCGGGCGATCTGATCCATCATGTGTTCAAGGAAAGGCACGCCGGTCCGAAAAGTCGATTTACCGGTGCCATCGAGATTGATCTCGACGGTGATCTGGGTTTCCAGGGTGTTTCGTTCCACCCTTGCCTTACGCTCAGCCATTGGGGCTCCTGCTCATCGTTAACTCGCAAAATGCAGACCGCGCATTATACCTGCATAGCAGGGCCAGGTCCCAGCCTTGCGGCACGGCATAAGGAAGACCCTGAAAGCCAGAGTAAATTCGGATCGAATCAGAGGCTTTTCGGGAAATCAGCTCTCGAGGTGAGACCTTATATTCTCGAGAAAGCGCTCAACGGCAGATACAAATTCGTGCTTGACCAACGGTCCGACCGCCAGCTTGACCAGCGAAGGCACCGGCACGTGCAGCGCTGCTTCAGTACTGAAGGTCAGCCGGCTCATCCCTTCACCCAATTCATCCACCTGCCAGAAGCCACCCATCCGGGAGTTGCCTATCTCCGGCACCGGGTCCCACTCCACCCGGCGAGCCGCAGGATCGTAGCGGTAACGGGCGCCATAAACCGTCTGGATGTTGTAGCTCTGAATACCGACCTTCTCGGCTTCCCACCGGTAGACGTCATCGCCTTCGTCGACGACACGATCGAGCTTTGGGAGTAGTTTTCCGAGTTTGGGGACATTGGCGACCAGATTGTAGACCTGATCAGCCGGCGCCTTGATATCAACCGTACGTTCGAGTTGGATGTTCTGTGTGAATGCCAAAGTCAAAGCCCATAGGTTCGGCCGATCAGTCGATCGGAATAAATGATGCCGGCGTATAAGCCGGTCTGATCTCTGTTGGCCGGCATTCTCCCAATCAAAAGCGCTAGTTGCTAGTGATGATTGGCCAGGATTGCTCGGGGAGCGCTTCAAGCAGCCGGCGCAATTCCGGAAAGCCCCTACAGCCCGGGCCTGGCCCAGCGGGCTAAATGGCTTGTCATACTGAGAGATTTGTTCATAGGCTATGCTCACGAGCGATAGAACCGCTTTGAGGCTCCAATGAAAAACGTGGCCAGGAACCCAGCCTTTCAAACCTTGCCTGAGCTACTGACCGTCACAAGGAAGACAAAACAATGAAGGTTATTCGCTATCTGCTGATTGCCGTCGTTTCGCTGGTCGTTTTGGCCGCCGTAGCGATTGGCGTTGCGGTATTCGTTATTGATCCCAATACCTACAAGCCGGAAATCGAAGCGGTTGTGGAGAAAAACACCAATCTCGATCTCGAACTGAATGGCGAAATCGACTGGTCGATCATTCCACTGGGACTCGAGCTAAACGACGTGAAGGCGTCCCTCAATAACGAACCGTTTGTGTCACTTCAGCAGATGGTGGCTCAGGTGAACTTCTGGTCCCTGCTGTCCATGTCGCCAGAGGTGGATACCTTCTCTCTGAGCGGACTCAAAGCCAACCTGGTCAAGAACGAAGACGGCACCGGCAACTGGTCCCAGGTTATGCCCGAGAAAACTGAAGCGGAGACGGCTGCCACGCCAGAAGCCGCTGCGACGCCCGCTGAGACAACTGACACCGCTGATGGTGAGAGCAAACCGCTGAACTTCAACGTGGATCAGGTGCTGATAAGCGATGCCCAGATCGAATACACCGATCAGGCAACCGGGCAGAAAGTCGTGCTGAACAACTTCGGCCTCAGCGCCAGCAGCATCACACTCGGCAGCGAATTCCCGTTTGAAGTCAACTTTGATGTCGCCCTCGGCAAGCCTGCGACTGAAGTTAACGGCCAGATCAAGGCTCGCCTGAGCGCTGATGAAGCCCTGAATGCGTTCACCGTGGCAGGCCTCCAGAGCCAGTTCAAAATCAGTGGCGAGCCGCTCAAGGGCAAAAGCGTTCAGGCAGGCGTGTCTGGTGATCTTCGTGCGGATCTGGAAACAGAAACGGCCAACCTTGAGAACATCCGCACCACGTTAGCCAACTTTGAGCTGGTCACTTCTGTGATGGTCGAAGGTTTCGGCGACAAGCCGCGCCTCAGCGGTAGCATGAAAACCAACGAATTCTCTTTGCGTCAGCTGCTGACCGCGCTAGGCCAGGATGCACCGGCGACCACCGACCCGGAAGTTCTCCAGGCCCTGTCGTTTTCATCGGATATCGGCGGACCAGAAGGCACTGTTGAACTCAAGAACGTCAAAATCAAACTCGACGACACGACCTTCGCCGGTAACGCCCGCTACGGCCTGGAAAATTCCGCCATCGGCCTGAAGCTCAAAGGCGACGACCTGGATGTTGATCGCTACCTGCCGCCGTCTCCTACCGACGAGGCCAAGCCTGCATCCACGACGGCGTCCAGCGATCCCAATGCCGATCTGCTGCCACTGGAAACCATTCGCGACCTGATTCTGGATCTCGACGTGGGTCTGGAAAATCTCAAGGTTGCCAACCTGTCGATTCGTGAGCTTGAAGGCGTTGTAAAAGCGCGTGGCGGCAAGGTAGACGTTAACCCCATCAAGGGCGAGATGTACTACGGCAAGTTCAACCTGACGGCGGCTCTGGATGCTCGCCCCAATGTGCCGACCTGGACCATCAAGCAAACCATGAATGGTGTTCAGACCCAGCCACTGCTGATGGATCTGGCTGAGACGGATCTGCTCAAGGGCGCAATGAACCTGACCGCAGACATCAAAACCAAGGGCAATCAGATTCCGGTGCTACGCCAGAACGCCAGCGGTAACATCCGCTTCAACCTCGCAGAGGGTGAGTTTACCCGTATGAATCTCACCCGCATGGCCTGCACCGGCATTGCCCTGGCCAACGGTGAGGCGCTGAGCACCGACGACTGGGGAACAGGCACGCCCTTTGACGACATGAGCGCTGAGCTGACGATTGATGGTTACACCCTCAACAACAACTCGCTGGTTGCCCAGCTAGCGGGCCTTGAATTGAGCGGCGACGGTAAAGTGTTCACGGACAAAAACACCGTCGACTACAAGATGGCCCTGCGAGTGGTGGGCGAACTGCATCGTGACAACGCCTGCCGCGTGACCGAATACGTCCAGAGCGCGGTTATTCCGGTGGAATGTAAAGGCAATTACGTCGAGAACCCAGCCGGCCTGTGCTCCTTCGATGGCAGTCGTTTCCGCGACACTCTGACCGCCATGGCCAAAAAAGCGGGCACCGCCAAAGCTCAGAAAGAGCTGAACCGGGCGATTGACAACAAACTCGGCAACAAGCTTGAAGAAAAACTGGGCGAGGACACTGGCAAGAACGTCAAGGATGCTCTGAAGGGCCTGCTCAACCGATGACAGACCGCTTTGCCGGGCGCCTGTTGCAATGGTACGACCAGCACGGGCGCAAGAATCTGCCGTGGCATGAGGACCGCACGCCCTACCGGGTATGGATTTCGGAAATCATGCTGCAGCAGACCCAGGTAGCCACCGTTATTCCCTTCTATCAGGCCTTTATGGCCCGCTTCCCCACCGTCGCGGCTCTGGCTGAAGCGCCGGTGGACGATGTGCTCAGCCACTGGTCCGGCCTGGGTTATTACGCCCGGGCCCGTAACCTCCATAAAGCCGCGAAAACGGTAATGAGCAACTTCGGAGGTCAGTTTCCGGACACCACAGATGCGCTGGAACAACTCCCCGGCATCGGCCGCTCCACGGCTGCGGCCATCATCGCGCAGGCATTGAACCGCCGGGCCGCGATTCTGGATGGCAACGTTAAGCGAGTGCTTGCACGTTATCACCGCATCGAAGGCTGGCCAGGCCAGACCCGGGTCCAGGCGAGGCTTTGGCTTAAAGCCGAAGAACACACGCCCGAGGAACGGCCCAGAGACTACACCCAGGCCATCATGGATCTGGGTGCCCTGCTCTGCACCCGGCGCAACCCGGACTGTAAGCGCTGCCCTGTGAGCGAATCCTGCGAAGCCTATCGTCACGGCGACCAGCACCAGTTTCCCGCCAGCAAGCCGAAGGCCGCCAAACCTGAAAAAAGCGTTTGGATGCTGTTATTGGAAGATGCCGAAGGGCGTATTCTGCTGGAACAACGGCCACCAGCGGGCATCTGGGGTGGCCTCTGGAGCCTCCCAGAAATGGACCCGGAGCATGACGCCGAAGACCTACCAGGTCTCTGCCAGCGGCGCTTCAGCGCTGCCTGCAATCTTGCCGGCACCCTCGCCCCGTTCCGGCACACCTTCAGCCACTACCATTTGCACGTAAAACCCGCGCTCCTGCAGACCGGGCTAACCAAAGCGGGCGACCTTGAGGTGAAAGAATCCGGCACCTATCGATGGCTGCATCGGGACCAGGCTCTGAATCTGGGACTTCCCGCGCCGGTACGCCAACTACTCACCGACCCAGGCCAGCCTGAACTCATCTGAGCCTCGGCCAACTCGAGCCTCGCTTTTTCTCTGGCCGCTTTTCTTTAGCAAATAAACCTCTCTGTTAAGATGGCCCTCAGTTGGCATGAGCCAAAACAGAGTCATTGTTTCCAAGGAGCCCTGAATGTCCCGCACCGTTTTCTGCCGAAAGTATAAGGAAGAGCTGGAAGGCCTGGACTTCCCGCCCATGCCCGGCGCCAAGGGTCAGGAACTGTACGACACGGTTTCCAAGAAAGCCTGGCAGGAATGGCAACAGCAGCAGACCATGCTGATCAACGAAAAGCACCTGAGTCTGATGGACCCCAACAGCCGCAAGTACCTGCAGCAGCAGATGGAGCGGTTCTTCAATAACGAACCGTTCGATAAGGCTGAAGGCTACGTGCCACCGGAAAAATAAGCTGGGCTTAACGACGGGAGCTGGCTGAAAAATAGCCGCTTTCGCAACACCAACATATTTTCCAAAACCAGCCTTGACTCCCCAAACCGAAACCGGTTTAATAGCGCCCCGTTGCGGTACACAGCTCCCGCAGCATGCAGTGCCCGGATAGCTCAGTTGGTAGAGCAGGGGATTGAAAATCCCCGTGTCGGTGGTTCGATTCCGCCTCCGGGCACCACATATTTCACGATGAAGCCCGCCTTGTGCGGGCTTTGTTGTTTTTGGGGATTGACCGAATCACTCAGAATCGCCCTCACCTCCCCCATGAAACTTATGTTCTTCGAATCGGCTACGTGGGAGTCAGCATTTTCACGGGCGAGTCATAACCGGCGTATCAATACCGAGACGTCTGAACGGCTGAAAACCATACTTGGTGTGAAAGCTATTGACCCTGACCTTCCCCCTCTAGCCGTGAGCTAAGCTACGCTGGCGAGCCCGATGATCGGGATCAATGTGTTCCAGTTCGTAAATGGGCCACGATTCTGGAAAACCTGTGCAGCCACAGATAGTGAACGGTCGATTGGTAGAACACGCGCTAAGACTGATAGCGGCGATTATCAATAAGACTTTGAACATGGCCCTCCTCCAAGCGGTAACGCAAAAGCGGCTTTTCCTCTTTAGACGGCCACTTGCTGGACCTTTTCTAGCCGCTTACGGGAGAAAGACAATTCTCGTAGTCGATCCAAATGCCTGGAAGCCCAATGAATTTCATTTTCCAACCTGACGCGGAAAACGAAATCATATCCGTGTCGAAACAGAGCAAGCCCTGATCCGTGATGTCATAAGGTGTCGGGACAGTGCCGTCGATCTCCTGATTCAGCGACTCGGATGCTCTCTCTCTGGAAGCTTCGCTCATCTTGAATTCAATGCGACCTTCAGTCGTACTTTGGTCTCTGTTTTCATCCCTGGGCAGTAACCGATAGGTCAGCTCTGAGCTGATTTCGGTTGTAGAGACCGCCGGAGCGATGCAGTTGGCGTTGTCGAAGGACTGAAGGTAGTGGCGCAACTCACCCGAGCTGGCGAATGAGATGACCGACCGACCGTAAAAAACATCCTTCGGATCTGTGCTTTCGAGGGGTTCGCATGAAGAAGCCCAGCACTGGGGAAGTGTTTGATTGGTATCGGTGCAGGTGGGCGCGTCAACGCTTTGGATCTGCACCTGAGTTTCATCGTCGGAAGACGACTTTGCCGAATCGCTCCCCGAATCGCCGCAACCAGCGAGTAATGCAGAGAAAAACAGCAGATACTTGCCATAACTCATCGCACTATATCCTTCCATGGAGTTGGGTAATTTCTAGAGCGGCGACATTACCTGCTTTTCACAGTCATCTAAAGAGTATGCGCGGCGAACTGACATTTTTTTACTTACCTAGAGCTCCGGGCCGACTCTGATTGTCATTAATTTCTCAAATCACGGTATTCGCTCTGGTACTCCCGGTAGTCCCTCTGATAACGCTCCATGCTGGCGGCATCCTGGCAGTGGTTCATCCCAGGGCGCCGCTCGTTGTCATATTCACAACGGTCTCCCAGGTACATCTCGTTGCTTTCATCGTCAGCATATATAGACACGCCGTCTGGCCCTCGGTATGAGTAACAGGCGGTTAGAAAAATTATAGCGATCAGTACTGCGGCTCTCAGCATTGTTTTGTCCCTTTCTTAACAGTGCACTAAAGATAGCTAAAATGGGGTTACTCACCAACCGACTGTAGTGGTCCAATGATTCCGGACACCAACTTAGGTGGTAGGCTTGCCACCATAAGCGAGGTGTCTGATGACCAGAAAGCGACGTTCTTTTTCTCCTGAGTTCAAGCAGGAAGCGGCCAGCTTAGTG